>Ga0075646_105_pt1 | contig 85822 bp, 82 predicted proteins | sample RifGroA1_FD_68240 | JGI IMG/M metagenome (GOLD analysis project Ga0075646, IMG submission 68240) | Microgenomates (Woesebacteria) bacterium GW2011_GWA1_44_23
AAGGCTTCGTCCTCGTTTTTCGAAGTGGGCATATAAATAATATGACATAAAAGTTACTGCAAAAGAAGAGGAAACAGGTTAAAATGATGCCGTGAAGAAAAACAAAATCGGTTTCTTGCTCGTCATTAGCGGAGCTTCCGGGGCCGGGAAAGATACAGTCATGGAAAACCTTCTTGAACACCCGGCAGTTAAAACTCTCAATTTAAGAAAGGTGGTTACCTGTACCGACCGGCAGCCGCGCCCCGGAGAGGTTCACAAAGTTCACTATCATTTCGTAACAAACGAAAAACTCCAGGAAATGGCAAGAAACGGGGAACTTGTGGAGGAAATCACCCCCACGGGGTCATCCAATAAAGCAACTCCCAAAAGCGAGATTGAACGTTTATTCAAAGGAGAGGATTTGGTTTGGAGGATAGATCCGTCCCGCGCCGCAGAGGTTGCCTCAGGAACTTTTTTTGAAAGACATTTTCCGAATCACGCCCGGGTTCTTCAAAAATCCACCACCGTTTTCTGTGTAAATGCATCCAAAGATTCAATAGAAGCAAGGAGGAAAGAGAGGGACGGAGTTAACTACGACCCAAGCGAGTATGCGGCCAGAGACAAACAGGAGCTGCCCCATCTTCACATACTTCAGGAGAAAGCTATTATCATGGAAAACTCGGAGGGGTGCCTCGAAGAAACTGTAAATTTGGCCGCCGGTTACGTAAAATCGCATTATGAAAAAGCCAAAAAAAGAAGAGCGTAAAGTTGTCCTTGTTGGAGGTTGTTTTGATATTCTCCACTATGGTCATATCCATTTTTTGAAAAAAGCCAAAGCCCTCGGAAATTACTTGGTGGTGGCACTTGAGTCAGACAAAAACGTGAGAAGATTAAAGGGTGAAAAACGCCCTATTCATGGACAAAATCACAGGCGAGAAATACTTGAATCTTTACGCTTTGTAGACCAGGTAATAATTCTGGCGGATGAGATGAAAGACACTGACTATCAAAAGTTGGTTAGTATCGTCAGTCCTCAAGTAATTGCAGTCACCGCAGGGGATCCGATTATCAAAAGGAAACGAAAGCAGGCGGAAAAAATCGGGGCCGATATTATTGAAATTCCCCGGATTGATGTTCTATCAACCTCCCAAATTTCCAAGCTTCTCGATATAGAATAATTACTGCCGGATCCTGATGGGGTTTAACGGATTATTTCAACCTCGCCACTTGCGCATTAACCATGAGCCGGACAAGTTCTTTGAACGTGGTTTTGGGACTCCACCCTAAAATCTTTTTTGCCTTTGACGGATCGGCGACCAGAGGCCCCGTTTCCGTCGGGCGGATGAATCTTTTGTCGACCGTTACGTGGTCTTCCCAGTTAAGCCCCACATAACCGTATGACTCTTCGCAGAGTTCCTGAATAGTGTGGGTTTTCCCAGTTCCGATCACGAAATCATCGGGTTCATCCTGTTGGAGCATAAGCCACATAGCCTCAACATAGTCCCCGGCAAATCCCCAATCACGTTTTGCCTGAAGATTTCCCAAGGCTACTTTTCCTTCCTTTACAATCGGCTCCCCTTCCTCATTCAGGTGTTCCGAGTTTTTGATTCCGAGTTTTGCGCAAGCTGCCGCATATGTAACCTTCTGCGTCACAAAACCAAGATGCCTTCTGGGAGACTCGTGATTAAACAAAATTCCGTTTGAAGCAAACATGTTGTAGCTTTTCCTGTAGATCCTGGTCATTGCGTGTGCGTAAAGTTTTGAAGCTGCATAGGGGTTTGCCGGATTGAAGGGGGTCTCTTCACTTTGAGGAATCTCCCTCACCCATCCGTACATTTCACTGCTGCTGGCCTGGTAAAATTTTGCCTTCGGTACAACGTCAAGGGTGGCGTCTAGTACCCTGTGAGCGCCGATTGCGGTAATCTCGGCTGTGTGGATGGGCTGTCTGAAACTTTCCGCCGGGTGGGATTGGGATGCCAGATTATAAACTTCGTCGGGTTTAACCTTTTGTATAGCCTCACGGATTGAAATAGGATCCAGTAGATCCGCTTGAATCAGGCTTACCTCTTCCTGAAGATGAGAGATATTGGCATAGGCCATGTTGCTTGTTTTCCTTACGATTCCGGCAACATTGTAGTTTTTCTTTAGGAGCAATTCCGCCAGGTAACTGCCGTCTTGGCCCGTAATTCCCGTAACGAGAGCCGTTTTCTTGGTTGCCATAGGATATATTATAATACCAGGAAGAATAAAATCCAGGGTTTCTTCATTTTGCTATTAATGTTAAAATAGCACTATCTAGAAAGTAAGGTGATTCATGAATGTTCATATTAAGAAAGAAAAAAGGAGAATCTGAAGACAAACTGATAGCGAGGTTTAGGAAAAAAACCATCGTGGAGGGCGTCATGCAGGAATACAGGGACCGCGAGCACTACAAAAAACCCGCAGAAAAGCGAAAAGAGGCCAAATACCGCATTGCCCACTCTATCGAATTGGAGAAGAAGAGGAATTTTTAAGCCAGGTTGCCACGAATTGTTTTCTGTGCTGGCGCGTTAACCCGTACTTTTTGATGGCATCTCTGTGTTTTCTTGTCCCATAGCCTTTATTTTTACCCCAGCCGTACTTGCTGTATTTACCACTGCCCCCAAGTCTATTCATTAAATTGTCACGGTAGACTTTGGCAATTATTGATGCCGCCGCAATGGAAATGGATCTTGTATCGCCCTTCACAATCGCCTTTTGGTTTTTACGCCTGAGGCCTTTGACATAAGGTATATAGAAAGCATCAATCAGAAGATAATTGATTTCGATACCGGTATTTTTTATAGCCCTCCTGAACGCTATCTCACTGGCTTTTTTAATTCCCAACCTGTTTATTTGGGCAGCACTTGCCGCACCGATGCCCCAGGCAATCGAGTTTTTTCTGATCCATTTGTCGGCGGCTTCCCTTTTTTTCGGCGTCAGTTGTTTTGAGTCGTTGATGGTTATTGAATCAGGTCCGGTAGGGTCCGGCAGGACCCCGGGTTTCAGTATGACGCACCCGGCTACAACCGGTCCGGAAAAACTGCCTCTGCCGACCTCGTCGACTCCGGCAATATGATTGTAGCCCTTGTTATGAAGTTTTTTCTCAAACCGGAAATCCGGAAGTGTCATGCCGGATTCGGCGAAGACGGCCAGTACTCGGAGATCTTGTCCTCAAGCATCTTCAGCTTATCTTTCCTTTGTGCTTGAGACGAGGCTCCGAGGCTCATGGATATGTAAAATCTTTCATTTGTTGAAAGAAGCGCGCCGGCAATACTTTCGATGTCAACCCCGTCAGCCATCAGAGTTGCAAGGGTTCTTCGCCAAACTTCCTGCGGCTGCTCCTCCGGATATTTCTTTTTGAGTTTTTCGATCTCTCTATTTAAATAAAGCTGTCCTTCCGAATCTTCAAATTCCCCCACGGCAGCCTCAACAGCCAAAGATTTGAGGTTTCCGAGAAGATCCGCCGGAATACGTCCCTCTTTTGCCGGATTGTCTATTTTCCGATCTTCACCGCCCTCTGTTTTTATGACAATGCTTCCCTTGGTCTTGCCGGGAACTATGGTCTTTCTAAAACGTTCTGGTCCCATTCCGCTGATTATATCAAACCCGGGCAACTCAGGCACTTTCATTTGCCGTTTTTTTCTGGTACAATTTACGCCTAGATGAAATCCGTCGTTAGTTTCTTTTCCGAGGTAAGAAGCGAGCTTTCCAGGGTTACTTGGCCCAAAAGGGACGATGTTGTGAAGCTCACTTTTATAGTTTTTTTGATATCGGGGGCTATCGGCCTATATGTTGGAGGTCTTGATTATCTCTTTACAAGAATCCTAACCCTGGTAATAACCAAATAATATCTTATGACTGATGAACCAACACAAATAGCAGAACGCGGGACCGGCAACAAAAAAATCCCGGGGCATATGATCATTGCCGCCACGGAGGATCCGAAGGCCAAATGGTACGTGGTACACACTTCTTCGGGGCACGAAGTCAGGGTTATGGAGACTCTCAGGCAAAGGGTCGAAACCATGAATCTTGTAGGCCGTGTCTTTGAAATGCTTGTCCCTACTCAAGACAGGGTTATTATAAGAAGCGGCAAAAAAGCCACCATTAAAGAGAAAATCTTCCCGGGGTATCTGCTTATTAAAATGATTTTGGATGATCCGACCTGGCTGGCCGTAAGAACGACCGCGGGAATTACCGGGTTTGTCGGTGCCGGCAATAATCCCACCCCGCTTTCCGAAGCGGAAGTGGCTAATATACAAAAGTTCGTAAGCTCCCCCGCTCCGAGGTTCAAAACCAAGTTTTCGGTAGGAGAGGCAATCAAAATTACGGACGGACCTTTTTCCGACTTCCTCGGAACCATTCACGAAATGGATGAGGAGAAAGGGAAAGTCAAAGTTTTGGTATCAATCTTCGGCCGCGAAACGCCCGTTGAACTGGATTTCCTGCAAATTCAAAAAGTTTAAACACCATGGCAGAACCAATGAAAGATCCCGATATCGAAAGGCGTATTTTTGAAACCAAGAGAAACTGGTCCTACGATGAGTTCAAAACCAAATTGGGCATCGACATCGTTAGGGAAAAACAGCTGGAAAATTTGTTCCGAAATGGGATGGAGGAAGGGTCAGTAATCTTTGTGCCTGTTAAAAAGGAAGACGGTGTTTTGAACGGAATTCTGAACATTAATACTGTTATCGCCGGGGAGAAATTGTCCAAAAACATATTGATTGACGATGAGCACGATGCGGCTTTTCTTCTGGGTTTACAGGGTTCGATTGATGCCTCAAAAGAGTAACACTTTACTACCCCAACCCCGGCTGTTATAATACCCTTACCTCGGAATTTTCTGAGGCAGACGCAGACCGCGTCGAAATCTTCGCGAAATAATTCGCTTCATTTCGGCACGGAATTTCTGAAGTTTCGGTTTCTATAATCTTAAAATGGCCAAGAAAGTCAAAACAGTAGTCAAAATCAATCTGCAGGCAGGAGCCGCAACCCCTGCTCCGCCGGTCGGTACGGCTTTGGGGCAGCATGGTGTGGCTATCATGGACTTTGTTAAGCAGTACAACGATAAGACCAAGGACATGAAGGGCCAGGTGGTTCCTGCAGTCATTACTATTTATGAAGACAGGTCCTTCGATTTTGTGATCAAGAAGGCCCCGGTTTCCGACATGATCAAAAAGGTTCTGGGAATCGAGAAGGGATCGGGAAAAACACCAAGAGAATCCGCCGGCACTCTGACGAAAGAACAGGTGAAAAATATTGCCCAGGAAAAATTGATTGACCTTAACACTAAAAACCTGGACTCGGCAATGAAAATTGTGGAAGGGACCGCGAGAAGCATGGGAGTTAAAGTGGAATAATTTGTATGGGAAAAATGAAAACCGCCGAAGTAGGCGAAAACAAAAATAAAGAAAAAAGTGAAAAAGCTCATAAAGCAGAAGCCGAAAAGGTCCATCTGGCCGGCCTAAAAGGCGGGCAAAGAGTAAAAATGGTGGATGCTGAAGTGCCTGCCGTAACCGAATCCGTCGAGGGTGAAGCGGTTAAAAAGGGAGGAAGAAAAGTGGTCGAGAAAGTAAGGGGCAAAAAGTATGCCGAATCTAAGAAGAAATTTGACAACGTAAAAACGTACTCCATAACCGAAGCCATTAAGCTTGTAAAAGAGACTTCTTATTCAAAATTTGACGGAACGGTTGAACTGCATATGATCGTTAAGAAAGCCGGTATTTCGGCACAAGTTACTCTTCCCCATCAGGCCGGAAAGGCCAAAAAGGTTGAAATAGCAACGGACGCGACGATCGAAAAGCTGAAAAGCGGTAAGGTCGATTTTGATATTTTGGTGGCAACTCCTGAAATAATGCCAAAGCTCGTTCCCTTTGCAAGGCTTTTGGGACCCAAAGGACTTATGCCAAATCCCAAAAACGGAACTTTGGTACCTGATGCAAAAAAGGCGCAAGGTTTTTCAACGGGAACAGTAACTCTAAAAACTGAAAAGGAAGCACCCCTAATCCATACCGTAGTCGGCAAAGTCAGCCAGGATAGCACGCAGCTGGCGGAAAACCTCGAAGCTATCTACAGGGCCTTCGGCAGCGGCAAACAAATTGAGAAAGCCTATATCAAAGCCACAATGGGTCCCTCGGTAAAGGTAAAAATTTAGGGATTCCCGGGTTGACTTATGGGGCTTATTGTCAGATAATACCTAAGTCCGAAGAAAGCTCGCGTTCAGGTGATGCAAGTCGAGCCGAGGCAAAAAAGCGAATGGAGTTCATGCGCGCCTCGGGTGCGCGTTTTTTTTGGAAAAAATTAAAATGAAAAAAGCCGAAAAAATAATATTTGTAGACAATTTGAAAGAGGAACTGAAAGACGCCAAATCGGTCGTCTTGGTTAACTATGCAGGCCTGGCGGTTAAACCCCAGCAGGAACTTAAAAGAAGGCTTGCAGAAGTCGGAGGAAAGATGATCGTTGTCAAAAATACTCTTCTTTCCCGTGCCGGAGAAGCTGCCGGTTTTGACAGCAAAACCTTAACCGATGAAGTTCTTTCAGGTCAAACCGCTCTCATCGTCGCAACCGATGATCCCGTTGCCCCGATCCAAACTCTGGGTAAGTTTGCCAAGGAATTTGAGGTTCCCAAATTTAAAATCGGCGTTGTCGAAGGATCTTTCCAGGATACCGCATCCTTAACAAAGCTTGCCGCTCTTCCCGGACGCGATGCCCTTTTGGGCCAACTGCTTGGTACATTAATGGCACCCAAATATGGTTTGGTGCAAACCCTTAACGGAAATTTACAAAAGCTGGTTTATGTATTGAGTCAAGCCAGCAAAAAAGGATCGGGGGTGAATTAATATGGCAGAAGAAACAAAAAAAGGATCTGCGAAAGTAGAAAAAATGGTTGAGGAAGTTTCAGCCCTTTCCGTTTTGGAACTTTCAGAATTGGTCACCGCTTTGCAGGAAAAGCTGGGTGTTTCAGCCGCAATGCCAGTAGCTCAAGCAGCAGCTCCGGCAGCAGGTGCGGAAGCTCCCGCAGCAGATGCAGGAAGTGCCAATCAAACAGTTGTCATGACAGTATCCGGTGCAAATAAAATTGCAGTTATTAAAGCTTTAAGAGAGATTAATCCCAATCTTACTTTAATGGATGCAAAAGGAATGACGGAGGCTGTTCCGGCAGAAGTTCTTAAGGATGCAAAAGCAGAAGACGCTAAAAGCGCTTCCGAAAAACTGAAAGCCGCAGGAGCAACTGTAGAGCTAAAATAGTAAATACGTCTTTGACGTAAAGAAACATTTTAGCTTACAGCAAATTATCCCGCCGAGAAGGCGGGATTATTTGTGGACTAAATATGTCTTCGTAATATGTTCGGTTGCATAAATCGTTCAACTTTTCACAGTTTATCGGGTAAGGATAATGCTCTATAAATTATGATTCTACGGTAATTTCGGGCCTTTGTGAAGTCTTTTAATATCCTTCAAAACGATTAGAGCAACCACATTTCTGTGTTCCGAACCTGCCAATGTAGGTATATTGTCGTTCGGAATAAAACCGAGTTTTTCGTCAAATTTTTCTATCAATAAATCCTGGATTCTTTTGACCATATTGCTGCTGCCGCGCCTGACTAATTTGTAGCAAATTCCGATCTCCCCTATGCTGTCAATACTGGCATTGTCTACGATGCTGTCAAAATTTTCTTCAAAATATTTAAAAGCCCAGTCAAATCTTTTTTCATCGACAAAATTCTGATAATAATTTGACTCTCCGATTATCAAGTGGTTTAGGGCATAAATTTTATCTAACCAGATTGAGGGTTCGGATGGGGTGATACTCAACCAGTATTCGCAAAAGAGTTTATTCAAACGGTCCTTCTCATCAACGATACCCAAAAAGGAAAGAAAGTTGATTATGTTGGCGCACTCGGAAGGGTTGACGGTCCAATATTTTTTGTCCAAAAAGAATTTAGCTATATTGTTTTTCTCCATATATGATTTTGCTACTTTGTATTCTTCGGAAATTTCTTTGGAGTTTTCCATACCGAAAGATTTAATAAAAAACATATAAAGAGCCGCTTCCCCGTAAACCATTACTTCCGGGTTTTCCCGATAATATGCAAGGCGTCTTACCCTTCGTAAATTAGGTTGTTTGTAGTTAACAATCGCCTCTTTACTTAACTCAACTATTTTTTTGTTACTCGAGAACGCACTCAAGACTTTTTTAAATCTCGGCAATAGCTGCCTATAAATGGAGTTTATAAGAGGAATGTACTCTTTTTTCCCGGTAATTCGATAGCTGCGTACAAGAAAGTGGAGCCTTCTTCTGAGAGAAAGTTTTTCCAAATTATTCTCATAACTGTTGGCTATGGCGTCTGCAATCATGATTTTGATTCTTCTTCTAAAAATTTCGCCAACTCGGAGACTTCCGGGGAAACATTAATATCGTATGTAAAACCGGGGTTGCCGTTTACTTCTATAACAAAGATTTTTGAGCTCTCTTTTGCAATCATCAAATCAACCCCCGCAACCTGCAAATTTAATGCTTGGGCACATTTTATGGCAAGGTCCTTCATCCCGCCGGGTACTTGGGTAACGTCTACAAATTCTTCAACACGTTCCATGTCGATTTGGGATTTGTCCCCGCTTAAATCCCTGAACATCTTCTGAACTGACCTTACGGAGTTTCCCAAAACCAAAAATCTACATTCGTTCTCAAGCGGGACAAACTTTTGAAATAAAAATTGGCGGCCTTCAAGTTTTTGAAAGTCTTCTTTGTTTCTTAAGACAAATAAGCCTTTGGAATGGTGGGTCTTAAGTTCCTTTGCAACTATTGGATAGCCAAATTTCTTAATCAAATAGTCCGCGTTTTGCATAACGCTGTCCCGTCCGCAATAAAATGTCGGCATTATGGGAAGTCCGTTTAAGCCCAATATCAGTAATGACGTAAGCTTGTCGGTAGTCGCCCTGGAATTAATAAATTTTCTATCAATGTATTTTATATGTAAATGGTCGAGGCTTAATGCCAACACCCCTGCCAAAAAAGAGTGCTTCGTGTCAACCGACCGTATGTACACAAGATTAAAATTATTAATATCAATACCGGAAACTTTTACAACTACACGTCCGTCATCTAAATCGATTGTGAGACTTGAAAAAAGATCCATCTTTATTTCACCCGGATCCACAAAACCGGCAATAAGTTTTGCCAATTTGTCATTTTTTTCGGTAACTTTCCCAACCAAAATTAATATTTTTTTCATTTGAGTGTCAGAGGTGGTACTTTTTGAACTTTCCCTTACCCGGAGGTCCATAGTTAATATATACCTTTTTCTCCTGCGGCAGCGCAACAAAAGATCCCAAGGTTGCCCCGTTCCGGCTGATTGGAAATTTTTTGTTTCTTTTGTCGGACAAAAGCGTCTCCATTTCAACCGCCGTCATTCCGGGTTTAATCAATTCTTTTGCTCTATTGTATCTGGTTATTGAACTTTTGGTATGAAACTTTTCCAAAGATTTCAGACTCAGGGAAAGATAATGATTTGTGTGAACGTATGGTTTTCCCTTTATTTTTTCTACGGCAATTTTGTCCCCGGCAATTTCAATATTTCTTATCTCCTGCCCCTGAATAAGTACATGGTTATACCCCGATGCTTTTCTTGTGTTTAATATTATCGATTCCGCTTCATCAAGTGTTTTGCATTCAATTATCGCTCTTGCGACAAAATTTTTCGGAACTCCTGTCTGTACGGTCTGATTTAGCTCATTAATGCACTGCGTGAGTCCCCAATTGTTTGTAGTTACGGCAACTCCGGGAATTAATGCTTTATATTGAAGACCCGTAAACGTCGTATCGCCAATTGTTGCTTTCAATATATATAAAGAGTCGGGGGCCGTGCCGTCCCAATCCTCATTGTGTCCAATAACTGCCCCGTTATCCCCAAAACTCACGGCTACCGTACAGTGGTCGGAATCACCCTTTGGGCCGACCTCACGGTTATTCAAGAAAAAATAATCGGCGATGCCAACGTCAGCGGCGCGGGCGACCTCCGTTATTTCCTCGATTAAATCCGGAAATTTTTCCTTTGCGGCCAAAAAGAACGGCTCGGTCTGTCTTAGATAATCATCATAGCCGGCGATTCTTTTTTGTCTTGACTCGATGACTCTTTGGATAACATCTTTGAATCTTACCCCGATAGCATGTCCCATTTCCGCATGCGTACCGTTAATTTCCAAATAGTCAAAATTAGCCATGTTATTTCAGTAGACCGTCCGTTTTAACCAAAAAGCTGCCAAGATCGCGCCGTCCGATTATCATTGATCGTCTTAGGCCTCCGCGATTGGCAATCGAAGCCATTGTGTCAATCCTCCTCCCTGCCAAATAAAACCTCAGATTTATGACCGGACGTTTTTCTACACCCATGGATGTTTTGACCTTCTTTACCCAAAGTACGTTTCCCTTCTGCAAAAGTCCCATTCTTTTGGCCAATACTTTGTCAATTGAGGTTCTCCATGCTCCAGTATCCACCTTTGCCCAAACTTCCTCTTTCGTTCCGTCCGCCGCTATAATTTTAACCAGCTCCTTTGTCCCGATTGTTTTGATTCCCTCTTCCAACTGAGCTATATCCTGATATCTTCCCGCAAAAAGAAGCTTTGCGATTTTTACGCCGTGCTCCGCATCCGTAACAACAAGATCATCAATCCTGTCCAACCTTTTTTTAAGTCCCTCCATGTTGGCCAGTTGAATCTGCAGTCCGGGTTGGGCATTTAACTCCAAAACCATCGGCCCTTTTTCGGGATGAAGAACGATATCAACTCCCGCATAGCCCAATCCCGAAGCAATTTGCGTGGCAACTGCCGTTTCCAAAACCGACGTCCAGTTGGGAATTTTGATTCCCCGAAGTTTCCTTTCGGTACCTGGCTTAAAAACAATCTGCTCACCGTGCCAAATTGCCTTTGTGGTAATGCCTGTTGCTATATCGACTCCGACTCCGATTGCCCCCTGATGTAAATTAGCCCTTCCGCCGCTTTCCCTGGTGGGCAACCTCAGCATTGCCATTACGGGGACTTTATTGAAAACAATAATACGGATATCGGGAGTCCCCCGGAAAGCCCATCTCCTGAAAGCTTCGGCCCGACCCACATATTCCTGAACAAAAGCAACATCGGGCTCATTTCCCATGGAATACGCCCCCTCAAGGGTATCTAATACATGAAGCTTAAGATCGTCAATGCTGACCCGTTCCTTCTGTGTGGTTAACCATCCGCCGTCTTTTAACCGTTTTTTGACAACTATTATCCCTTCACCACCCATTCCCCGGCTGGGTTTGAGGGCAAATTTGTCGGGTAAACTCGTCCAGTCAAATTTAAACACATCTTGCGGATCTTTGAACTTTTTAAAAATCTTCGGGTGAGGTACTCCGGCTTTATCAAGGACCCTGGCCGTCTGAATTTTGGAATCGGCGATATTCTTTCCGCGCTTAGTATTGTATTTATAGGCGAAAAGTTGAGTCCTGGCATTTAAACCCAAAATTGAGGATGTCTTCATATTATTTAACTCCTGATAAGTTTCCTGAATCTGTAGAACTCCATTACCCTCAGGCCTGTGTACTTACCCAGTAGTAGGTCCGCAAAGGCAATTACAAGAAGGGAAATCTCCGGGTTAAGAAGTACGTACCTTTGAAGAGGCTGAAAAGTAAGAAACAGGAATGAAATCAAGGACAGGATTAGCGTCTCAAACGTCAGACTTATGGCCGTTTTGGCACTTTTTCCCAACTGAACGCGGGTAAAATCCTCAGCCAGAAGCACCAGAAAAAGAACCGCAAAAATTGAGACATTGGCAAGATCCGGAAACTTAACAATCGGAGCCAGGAAAAGAACTCCCAAAACCCCTAAAACCACGGCCCAAAGGATAAATGCCATTCTGGGCAAATATTGAAGCTTAACCTTAAGTTTCCGTAACACGAGTCTCATAGAAGTGGAAACTATAACAATCACGAAGAAAAGACCGATTCCGATAACCGGCCCCATAGCCACAAACACAACGGATAAAGCAGCCGGAAGGAAAATTCCGAATCCTCTTACTCCGATAACATTCCTGGTAAAAGCGATGACAAAAGCCACTATCGGAAGGAGTAGTAGGAGTACTATTGTATTTGCGGGGACTTCGGCGGCAATCGACGCCCTGATCGCGTGTTTAAGAGGGTTAAACGGCCAAGCCGGACCTAATTCCTGTTCTTTAAGAAGCTTTTCCAGAGGTCCCAGTGTTTCCTCACTTTTTTGGGTAATATCCACCCTAACAGGCTCGGGAGCGATGGTTACCTCGGGCGTTGGGATAGGAGTTGGTGTTACTTCAGCCACGGCAAAAGCGCCCATCGGCCTTAATACCCCGAAGGCCAGGATTACAAAGAACAACAAAACCATTAGTTTTCGCATGGGATAGATTTATAGAGAGTAGGCATATTGTACCATTTGTCGACCCAAATCTCTACTTTCAGGGGTCGGTTCTGTACTTCCGTATTTGGAGCTTATTCTTCTTTGGCTTGCATTCCGAGAAGCCAGAGGACTGCTTCTTTTTTGTATCTCCTGTCGCCCCTGGAGTTTATGCGGATTGCGGGAAGCTTCCCCCGCTTCCCCCAACGCTTAATTGTTAAAGGGGAAACTCTAAGCAGTTCACTTACTTCGCGAACGGTCAAGAGATCCGGGAGGTCTTCCAGTCTGATTTTCTTTTTAGTGCTTTGATCCATTTTTATAGCGTCTCCTGCCTATCGCTTATCTTTCTTAATCAGAAAATATCAAAGTGGGGCAACCCTGTCAATAGTCATTTAGGGCAAAAACGGCCTTGGAAAGGCTGTCCCCGGTAGGCGAAGCGTTATGAAGCCTTGTCTCACTTTTGGCAGTTTAAGCAACTCTTTCCTTAAGAGCGCTGTAATATTTTTGGAGATAACCTTCAGCTTTGAGCCAGTGCTCCTCCCCTAAGCCTCCAAGGGCTAAGTTTCTTTCACAAGATGCTCCCTGGCTACCCCCTCCGCTTCCGATGCTGAGGCAACACTATCCTTATCCTCCATTTTTCTGGCAAAATCCACTTCCAGGGACGCGACGATTTTGGGCTCAAAGGCAAGCTTGACCTCCCCCTTTATAAGCTCATAGAATTTCTTCATTCTTTCCGTGGCTTTATCCCATTTTTCATCCTTTTCCTCGGCAACGGCCTCTATCAAATATTTGGCAGCTTCAAAGGCAAGTTTTTTGGAAAGGCCGTATTGTTCCCTGAGGTGCTTCATTGCGTAGTCCCTGATTCTTACACCCGTAGGAATATTCCCGAGCCTCCACCAGTCAATTTCCAGCCGTGCCGTTACTCCCGGATTAAAAACGATGTGCTGGGCGGTATCGTTGCCGCCAAACCGTCTCCTGCGTCTACTGAAATCCAAAATAATATTTCTGAGTTTTTCAGGAGTCATATCGGGAAGATGGTCAAGTTCCCAGTAGTATTCCGCATAATTAAGCTGCCAGGGTAAAAATCCGCTGGTCCTTTGCTCTCCGGAGGTTCTTATGAATAAGTCTACGTAGGGATAGGGTTGATCCCCCGTATCCAGGAATGAGGCAAACGTTTTTTCGTCCAATTCACTTGACTTGATACCCGCATCTATTATTTTTCTGGTGGTTCTTAAAATCTCATCATGTCCTCCGTAATCAATGGCTGCGTTAAAGACATGAGACTTGTTATTTTTGGTTTTTTCCTCAATTCTTCTGATATATAAGGCCAGGCTCTTGGGGATTCTGTCTTTTCTCCCCAAGTGAACAAATCGTATATCGTCCTTCTTGGCCTCCTCCTCAATCGTTGACACCATTTTCCAATAAAGCTTCATTAGGTATGCAAGTTCTTTGGGACTCCTGTCCCAGTTTTCTGTTGATAATCCCCAAACGGTGAAAGTGTGCACTCCCCAGCTCCTGGCAGCCTTGGCAATTTTCAGCCCGGCCTCAAACCCCGCCAAATGGCCCTGAAGCGTCGGCAGACCCCGGGAACGGGCCCAGCGCCTGTTTCCGTCAAGAATTATAGCTATGTGGTCAGGAACTATTGTTCCCCGGGGCAAAGCTAAATTGTCAACCTTATCCATGTTTGAAAGTATAGCATATTAGTCTTGTTAGGCGGCTTAAACCCACGCAAAGTTTTACCCTAAATAAACTTTACGGGTATGTTATAATTTTGCACCGACATGGAAAGACAAAAACCTGAAGAACCGGGAAAAAACGAGGATCGAGAAAAAACGATTCAGTCGAACATAAAAACCGCTCTCGCGCACGGCGTCCATATTGACGCTTCGGTAAGTCCGTTTATAAAAGAAGAGGACAGACCCGCCATTATCGAAGGTAAAGCACAAGACCCCGAGTGGGATTAGGTTACAAGAGTACCTTTTACTTTCTTGCCCAGTATTGCATGTTTTAGGAATCCTTCCTTCGTTCCGTTGACAATCAGGGTTTTAATTCCGGTTTTTTTTGCCAACAGGAGCGACTCCTCCACTTTATGAAGCATTCCCCCCGTTACGTCAGTTCCTTTTACCGCGGCAATTGCCGATTTGAGAAACTTAAAGTCCTTACCGGAAATTTTAGGGATTACTTTGCCTTTATCGTCATAGACTCCATCAACGTCGGTTGCATAAATAATTTTTATTTTGTACTCCTTTTGCAGCTCCTGCGCCAAAATGGAAAGAATCTTCTCCGTGGAAAAAATCGTACAGCCAGTCACCTTATCCAATACGACATCACCGTAAACAACGGGTATAACTCCAATGTGTAATGCTTTTTTAATAGGATCTATGTATGATTTACCACATCTTAACCGATCAGAAATAAGGAAACTTGCGGGAGAAAAAGAAAAAACCGGAAGACGAAGCGAAAGGAAGTCTTCTATCACTATTGTATTTAATTTTTTGGCCGCATCCTCGGTAACACAGAGTCCGTAAACACTGTCGCTACCTGTAACGCCTTCCTTAGTTTTATATTTGTGCGCGGGGATATGGGCAAAACTTCCTGCACCGTGACCTATGATAAGTCTGCCGTCAAAGCTTTTTAAGGCGTCTCTGACTTCCCTACCCAGACGTTTGATTGCCTTTTCGCGGACGGCAAATTTCTTGCTTTTATCCGTAATTACGCTCCCACCGAGCTTTACAAGAACCAAATTCTTCATACGGGGTATTTTACCACTAATTTTGGCGCTGAAACTGCCATGGTATATAATTAGTCTCGATAATGCCGAATAACACACAGTATTGGTTCAGTGAATTTTATAAAAAGTTCTCCACCCCCCTTTCCCGGTTTATTGCCAAAAGGATCGGTGCGGATGAAAAAGTTTCCGAGGAAATAATGGAGGAAACTATGGTAGCAGCCTGGCGGGGGCTTAAGACGTTCAGGCACAAAAGCAGCTACTTTACCTGGCTATGCAGGATTGCTTTGAATAAAATTGCGGATTATTACCATGACCAGGTAAATTCCCGCTCCGGAATAATCGTGCCTCTTATTGATTCGATAACCCAACAGGACGAAAAAACTCTCTCACCCGAAGAAAGTCTGGCTCTTACCGAGCTTAGGAATTCCGTCAATAACTGCCTAAATTTGCTACCATACGAGAAAAGAAGGCTTCTCTGGTTTAGGTACTGGAAAGACATGTCCTATGCCGAGATTTCAAAGGCGGTGGGCATAAGCAAAAGAGCCGTGGAAGGTCAACTGTACAGGGTCAAGCACGAGTTTGCCCATATTTGGCAGGTGAGAAACGGCCGTCAACCCCGATAATTTATCTTTGAAAGAAGAATCCTAAACGGAAATACAACAGTTGCATTCCATATGCGACCAATCCTCGCAGGCTCGGTGACAAGCCTCCAGAGCCATTCAAGCCCCAAGGCGGTCATCGGGTCCGGAGGAAGAGGGCTGATACCGGCTACGTAGCGGAAAGCTCCTCCTACAGCCATAGCCCCCCCGATATTGAGCCTGGACAAGTTCTCATGAATCCAGATTTCCTGTTTAGGGTTACCAAAAGCCACAAAAAGAAGGTGGGGAGCAAATTTATTAATTTTCTCGATCGCTTCTCTCTGCAATTTTTTATCGGTTTCTGTTGCCGGCTGGGCATTATTGTCCAGTTTGGGACCTTTAAATGATTGGATTTGCAATTGGGGGTTTGTCTTTAATAGTTTTTGTGTGGCGGCCTGCGCTTCATTGCCCAGTCCTCCAAGCAAGAACACTTTCCAATTATTGCTAGTGGCAAGGGTGACAAGTTCTGAGAAAAGAACCCTTCCTTTAATGATATTTAAATCGGGAACAGCCAGTTTCAGTCCGATTCCATCCGGAATGGACAATGTCGCCCCGTTGAGCGCATTTTCCAGTTTTTTATCCTTCTGAGCCATTAAAATGAGCTCGGGATTGGGGGTAACAATGTAAAATTTAGTATTATCGGATATAAATTTCTCCACCCTCAATAGCACTTTATCAAGTCGAGTGCTAGCAATATTAATTTTCATGATTTGACCGATGTTTCGGTCTGTAACGGTGTGGTTTTTTTGTGTTCTTATCATCTCAAAATAGGCTTTTATCTTATAGAGTTGAGCATTCAAGCTTTTAGCCTCATATTTCCCGCACATCTATTTACCCTATATTAGATATAAAAGCAGAAACTGAAAATGCTAAATTCTTATAATTACTACAGGTAATTGTTAAGGTAAATCTCTCTTTTCAAAATGGCAAACTTGTGCATATTTATTATCCAATTATTGGCCACATCTTTTAAGTACTTATCCTCAAAAGATAAACAATTTGTTTCAAGTTTCCGATGCGCTACTATAGTATAAAATGCCTCAATAAATATTTACCAATATCAAACTCAGAAAATTTCAAAGATCTGCCTAAATATGTTAACCTATATTAGATAATTGCCCTTATTTTTTATACTACCCTATATTAGTATGTCAACCCTTGGTTGTGACACTCCTTTTCCAAAGTTCTATGTTTTCCAAAACAAGCCCCGTCCCTCTTACTACACAGAGAAGCGGCTCATCGGCTACATGTGCCGGCACTCCGGTTTCCTCAGTAATCAGCTTATCAAAATTTCTTAAAAGTGCCGAACCCCCGCTCATGATAATTCCTTTATCGATGATGTCGGCGGCAAGTTCCGGAGGAGTATCTTCCAAAACTCCCTTCACCGCCCCGATTATTTGCATCAAGACCGGCTTAATTGCCTCAGTTACCTCGGAAGATGTGATAATCACTGTCCTGGGAAGCCCGAAAACAAGATCACGGCCTGATATTTCCAGTTTTTCGGCTTTGGAGGTACTTATCGCCGAGCCTATTTTCAGTTTAATATCCTCCGCAGTCGTATCCCCGACTATTAAGTTGTGCTTCTTTTTAAGATATGACTGGATTCCCTCGTCAATCTTATTCCCGGCAACGCGAACTGACTTGTGGGTCACCACTCCCCCCAAAGAGATTACGGCTGCCTCAGTTGAGCCTCCGCCTATGTCAATTATCATATGCCCCGAAGGAGCCGAAACGGGAATCTGGGCACCGATCGCGGCTGCAAGGGGTTCATCTATAAGATATGCGTGCCCCGCTCCTGCAGAAAGGGTGGCATCAAGCGCGGCTCTACGTTCAACCTGGGTGCAGCCTGCAGGCACGCAGACCATGACATTGGGTTTAAAAAGTTGGAAACGGCCCAAAACCTTGCCGATAAAATACCTGAGCATGGCCTCGGTCACCTGATAATCCGCAATTACCCCATCCCTCATGGGTCGGCTGGCGATAAGAGCTTCCGGGGTTCTCCCGAGCATCTTCTTGGCCTCTTCCCCAACCGCTACCACTTTGCTGTCCTCGGCGGAAATAGCCACAACCGTGGGCTCGTTTACAACCAGACCCTCCCCGACTACCCACACCAGCGTATTGGCGGTACCAAGGTCGATCGCCACATTTTTTCTTATCATGATAATCGGATTATATCAGAGAAACCGAACTCTCTGATATAATAGGCGTGTGATAAAAATCAGGGTCATCTTTTTTCTGGTTACTTTAGTAGTTGTGGGGGTTTTGGGCCTCTTTGTTTCATACTATGCCAGAGGCTACAGGCTCGATTTGGGAACATTTAAGTTTCAGCCAAACGGCATTCTGGTTCTCAGATCCGAGCCTGACGGAGCCTCGGTTTATATCAACGGGCACCTTAAAACCGCTACCAACGCAAGTATATCCATTCCCCCGGGAACCTATGACGTAGAAGTACGCAAGGACGGCTATTTCAGCTGGTACAAGAGGTTGGTTATCGAAAAGGAAATAGTTACTCAGGCTTCAGCATCGCTGTTCAAAAATGTGCCGTCTCTTTCCCCTACTACTTCTGCGGGAGCGGTAAATCCGGTGATGGCTGAGGACGGAGGTAAAATTGCCTATAGCGTACTTCCCGGTAAGGATGTGGGGACTGATAAATCCGGGCTTTGGGTTCTTGACACCTTTAGCCTTCCCCTGGGATTCGGAGCCGGACCAAAAAGAATCACCGATGGGGATATGACGGGGGCCACCTACGTCTTTTCACCGGACGGACGTGAGATACTTTTAACCATAACAAATAGTAGCTTTCTACTGGATACAGGATCATTCACCGCGCAAAATCAGCGCATAAATATTGCTTCAAGGATGGATACAACCCTTACTGAATGGGCAGCCGAAAAGGAATTGAAGGATCAGAGTCTTATCAGAAATTTGCCCCCCGAGCTAAGCGATATTTTATCAAGAAAATCCTTAAGTTTTGTATTCTCCCCCGACGGCACGATGATCCTTTACGCCGCCAGCTCTTCGGGAACCTTGCCGGAAGGTTTAGTAAGGCCTCTCCCGGGAGCATCAACCCAAAGACAGGAGAGAAGTGTACAAACGGGTCACACATATGTCTACGATATCAAAGAGGATCGGAATTTTCTGATTACAGACCAACCTGCCACTATTGACAATACTGATAACCCGGAGCAAGGAGCTTTGAGATGGATGTCAACCAGCAGGCATCTGCTTTTCGCCCTAAACGGGCAGGTTGTGATCATGGACTACGATGGAACAAACCGCCAAACGGTATATTCAGGTTCATATTTTGCCCCCTCCGCTTTTCCCTTTTCAAATACCACAAAACTTCTGATACTTACAAATCTTGGAGCTCCGGCTGCCACGGCCAACCTCTACACACTGACGGTTAAATAATCCTTTGTGCCCCCAGCAGGAATTGAACCTACATCATACCCTTAGGACGGGTCTACTCTATCCGTTGAGCTATGGGGGCTTGGTCGGGGTGCTGGGAATTGAACCCAGTGTCTTTACGTCCCGAACGTAACGTGATACCGATTCACTACACCCCGTGACACTACATCACGGCTAATTATATCAGGAAAACGTTAAGATCCTATTATTAGGCCTCCCCTTTGGAGTAAATGAGGCTGTCCATGCCGCTTTCGTAGTCGAAAATTTCATCGGCATTAAAGATTAATCCCAGTTCCTTTTCCGCAGATTCCAGCGAATCTGATGCGTGTATTATATTTTGAGAACCGCTCATACCAAAATCCCCCCTGATCGATCCGGCTTCCGCCTCACGGGCTTTTGTAATACCCACTATTTTTCTTACGGCCGCGACAGCCTCCAGGCCTTCCCAAACCATGGCAACTACGGGAGTCCACTCCATGAATGTTTTCAGAGTCTCAAAAAAAGGTTTGTCTTTGTGGTGCACATACCAGCTGTCAAGCATGGCATCGGTCATAGTGACCATCTTAAGTCCCACCAGTTTAAGCCCTTTTCGTTCAAATCTGTGCATAATCTCGCCAACCAGACCCCGTTGAATCCCGTCGGGCTTGATGAGTACCACCGTTCTTTCCATATTATTACGCATGATCTATGATCTCAATAATTGTACAAATTTCTTTTCGTCTTTGAAAGGACCGATTACGGCAAGATTCAACCGGGAGGGCGTAAAAAGCTTCTTGGCTTCCAGATTAATGTCTTCAAGTGTGACATCGTTGATTTTTTTGTAAATTTCTTCAGGGGTTAGAACTTTTTTGAGGAAAAGGTGCTGTTCGCCAAAAAAACCGCTGACGTCACGGGTATCTTCCAGAGCCAATGCCAGGTTTCCTCTAAGATATCCCTTCGCCTTTAAAAGTTCCTTAGGTGTAACGGGGTACTTTCCGGATGCCAAACCGTAGCACTGATCCAATATTACTTTAACGGCTTCGTCGGCTTTGGCCACATTAACCCCGGCATATGTTCCCATATAACCCACCTCCTGATACTTGTCGGTGCTGGTCCTGACGGAATAAGCAAGACCCCTTCTTTCCCTTACTTCGATAAAAAGCCTGGAACTCATTCCGGCCCCCAGTATCACTGAAAGAACGCTTTGGGCAAATCTTTTGGGGTACCCTCTGCCCTCTCCCATAAATCCTAAGATAAGGTGGGCTTGTTCGCTTTTTTTAGTCTGAAGTTTGAATCCCGGCGCCTTTTGTTTACTCGTAAATTCTTGACCTTTGAAGGACTCTTCTTTGAAGGAGACACCTTTAAAGGGTTTTATCGGGTCGAAATACTTTTGAACCAACTTTAGAACTCCAGCCTCGTTTACCCCGCCGGCTACGGTTACGAGCATGTTTTTAGGATAATAATGCATCTTTCTATATCTTATAAAATCATCTTTTTTAATCGACCTGACGGAAGTCTCGGTTCCTGCCGTGTCTCTTCCCAAAGGGTCTTTGCCAAAAGCCAGGCTCTCAAAAACTTCTCCTATCCTCATCATGGGTGTATCCTCATACATCCTGATTTCCTGAATGATGGTCCCCTTTTCCCTTTCTATCTCATCGGGTTTCAAAAGAGGGTTTAGAACCATGTCGCTTAGAACGTCGAAGGCGGTTTCCAAATTTTCTTTCCCCGCTTTTATATAAAAATTGGTCCAGTCTTTACTCGTTGCCGCGTTAAACTCCCCGCCTATTGCGTCCACCGCTTGGGAAATGTCTTTTGCGGTCGGACGTTTGGGGCTGCCCTTAAAAACCATGTGTTCCAGGAAATGGCTGATTCCGCCCACTTTCTTCTCTTCATTGCGGCTTCCGGTTTTAACCCAAATTGTCAAAGTCGCGGATTCCAGGCCCGACATGGGAACCGTGACCACTTTAAGTCCTGAGGGTGTTGTGCGGAGTTTGTAATCCATGTTTTGTATTATATACTTAATAGATGTCCGAAATACAACACCGGCTGGAAAATATCAGAACTGTAGCTGATCTTAAGCGTGAGTTTGCTCCAATCGTCAATACTAACGAGATACACAGAAACCGCCTGAGTAAAACCGATAAAGTTGCTCTTTCTATCACAAGGAGGGTCGGGACAATGGGGTTTTTCTATTTCTGCCTCATCTTTGTCACGATACCGCTCATATTTAGCGCCGTCATGCCGACTTTTCAGTATCTTTCCTCGGGATTTTTACAACTCATACTCCTCCCCCTGATTTTGATCCAGCAAAATCTTCAAAGCAGGCATGATGAGCTTAGGGCCCAGCATGATTACGAAACAAATATCAAGGCCGAAAAAGAAATTGAGGCTATCCTGCTTCACCTGGAAAAACAGGATGAAGTTATGCGTAAAATTTTGCAGAAGATCGAAACTTTGGAGAAAGCCGGAAAATAGTTTCCGTCACATCCTCTCCGGAGTCTGTATACCCAGAAGCTTCAAGCCATTTTTGAGTACTTGCCCCACTCCAAATGTCAGGGCAAGCCTAAGCTCTTCATTTAGAAACTGTTGTACTTTTGCGCCAAATCATGTAAGAAGTTGCAGAGAAGGTTCGGTGAATATAATAGTGCAGCCGATTCAATGGCTTCGGGGTATCTAACTAGACTCCGGAGAACTGATGCTTCTTCGGCATTTAAGCTTCCTTCCTTTTTTTTGCTTTCCGGCTTTGCTTTTGCAAGCACGGAGTTCGTTCGGGCGACGGTATACTGAAGATAGGGCCCCGAATTGCCCTCCATGTTCATTATTTTGTCCCATTCAAAAATTACGTTGCTGGCAACCGAATGCATCAGATCAAAATACTTTATTGCCCCAATTCCCACCTCTTTTGCAACATTTTCTTGGCTATTACCCAATTTTTTAGCCCTTTTAACCGCCTCATCTAATACCTCCTCCAATTTTATGGTTTTACCTTTTCTGGTACTGAATTTTTTGCCGTCGGGCGCCAGGTAAAGCCCGTGGGCGGTATGAATAAGCTTAACCCGCTCTTTCACAAGACCCAAAAGCCTGGCTGCGGCAAAAAGTTGCTTGAAATGAAGGGATTGTTCGGCTCCGACTTCATAGATAATAGTGTCCGGATCCCATTTTCGCTCCCTGAACTTAATTGTCGCCAGATCGCGTGTTGCGTAGGTTGTGGCCCCGTCGCTTTTAAGAAACATCAGGGGTGTTCCTATCCCCTCTTTGGCCAGATCGATAATCAGTGCCCCGTCTTCGCCTTTGACAAGATGTTTTTTAAAACCGGGGTCCTGCATCATTTGCTTCATTTCACTCTCGTAATAGCTTTCACCGAAGGCAAAATCTATTTTTACCCCCAAGAGCTTGTAAATCCTGTCAAACTCTTCCATTGAGGCGTCAACACACTTCTGCCAGATATCTTTAGCCTCGCTGTCCCCCTCTTCAAGCTTTTTGAACCACTCCCGGGCGCTTTCTTCAAGACTTGAATCTGTCTCGGCAAGTTTGTGAAACTCAACGTAAAGATCCTCAAGCTTGGCAATGTCAAAATCGGCCACATTTTTCAGTTTAATCATGTAAAGAAGCTTCCCGAATTGGGTTCCCCAATCCCCCAAATGGTTATCCCCCACGACGGTGTAGCCGAGTGCCCCGTAAAGATTGTATAAAGCGGCCCCAATTATTGTTGAGCGCAGATGCCCGATCCCAAAAGGTTTGGCAATATTGGGCGAGGAATAATCAATTATCACTGTTTTGCCTTTGCCTGCGTCTGAAGTCCCGTATTTCTCTTTTCGCTCTTCAATTTGGCTTAAATTATCAAGAAGGGCTTCTTTTTTCAGCCAGAAGTTAATAAATCCAGGCCCTGCAACCTCTATCCGGTCCACTAAATTGGTTAAATCTTTGTTTACTTTTAACTTTTCTGCAATTTCCTCTGCTATTTTCTTCGGCGAGCCATGCTGCAGGGCAATGTTGGCGGAGTAGTCCCCGAAAGCGGGATTATCCGTTGCCTCCAGTCCGAATCCCAGGATTTTTTCTAGTACTGTTTTCATCACGGCAATGTCAAGATCATGATAATATCTTGCTTGTTGATTTATTCTACAACATTTTACTCTATCCAGTACTTTGTTCCGTCGGTCGTTACCCGGATATCCCCCGCTTGATCGGTTCTTAAAACCTTGACGTTATATCTCGCCAACATGTCGATTATTTCCGGGCGGGGAAAATTCCACATGTTTTTGCCAACGCTGATTACCGCAACTTTAGGCACAAGGGACTTGAGGAGATTCTCGGTTAATCCGTTGACACTTCCATGATGAGGTATTTTGATATAGTTGACGCCCCCTTCCGTCACAACTTTTGATAGTTCGTCGGATAGCTCCTTGGGTATATCTCCCGGGAAAAACCCCGAGAAGTTTTTGAAGCTAAGTATGTAGACTATTGAATACAGATTGGTGTCCCTCGAAATCAGGTATTTTGCCATGTTGTCGTTGAGGTCATTGATGATTAGCTTAGCATAGAGCTCTTTGGAAGGGTTAAGTATATCTAAATATATCAGACCTACCCCAAGTCTCATGCCTGCAACCGGACTGATGACGGGTATACCCCGACCCCCCACCTCTTTTTTTAGCACTTCATAAACGGAAGTGCCAGGATCTATCGGGTTAATCAGAATTCCGCCCACTCTATAATTTTTGACCACTTCTATTAAACCGCTTGAATGGTCCTTGTCCGGATGAGTGGAAATAATTAGTTCAACGTCACGGTCCCAAAAAGGCATGTACTTCCCCAGACAACTCAAGACGCTTTTATCAGGTCCCCCGTCCGTCAGTATTTGGGTTTTTCCGTAAGTAATTAATATCGCATCCCCCAGTCCGACGTCACAGGCGATAACATGTAAATTTCCGTCCGGCAACTGAGTAAGAGCAACAACTGCCGTTGCCAGCATAAGCAGTAGTATTCCAAAAATATATTTCCAAAATTTCATGCGAATAAATAAACCATTTTTACAAACCACCAGTTTAAGGGGTAGGAAAGCCAAAGTATCATTTTACCCAAAAACGGGAATGCCAGACCTATTACTCCCCCTATGCTTCCCAGAATCATAATATAAGGGATTGTCCAAAGAACAAGTGCGTTGATAAGCGGAGACCATATATTAAACTGTCCAAATGTGACAAACAATATCGGAGCTACTCCGATTTGGGCGGCAAATGAGGTGGTCAAGCCCTCTTTCAAAATCTGCGGGACAAATTTTAGCCGCTTTGCAATCTTTTTTTCAAAAAGCATTATGGAGGCAGTGGAAACAAAGGAAAGGGCAAAACCGATATCGGTTATCCAATCCGGCTCAATTACAAGCATGAGTGCTGCCGTGAGAAACAAAATCCGCCACGCCGTAACCAGCCTTCCCGTTTCCGCCGCCCAAAAGGCCAGCAGCGCCATGACCGCTGCCCTGACAAGCGGAGCCTCAAATCCCGACAAGAACAGATATAAAATAATACCTAATATAACAAACAGTATCGCCTTTTTCCGCGGTAGCAAGAGGGTTGTTATACCCATTAAAAAGGAGACAACAAAAGTTACGTTAGTGCCCGAGGCAACTACGACATGGGCAACTCCGGTAAGTTTCACCTTGTCCCAAAAGTCGGCGGTTAATGTTCCTTTACTTCCCAAGATTATTCCGGCAGTTAGACCCGACATCGGCTGGGGTAAAACTTCCTGGTAAAAAGCGATTATTCTTTTTCGGGCTAGGGAGCCAAAACTTATATTTCCGCTTACGGAAATTAGTTTTGGATCTTTTAATTTTCCATTACTTACCACTCCTTCAACCACCACCCTATCCCCGTAAGACACTTCCGGGTAGGCCGGAAGGTAAGCGGTTAATCCCGCGATTTTAATTCCCTGAAAACCCGGATAACTAATCGGGTCGGTAAAGACGGTTGCGGTTATCCGTACCGCGTCCCCGTTTTTATAAACCGGACGGGATGAGTAAAAACGGAAAGCAATTAATGAAATTATGAAGACTATTAACATCAAATTTCTAAAAATTGGAGGGTTTTTAGTCATTAAAAATCGATAACCGGAAATTAATATACGCTAACCAAATCTTTGACCTTTTGATAGACGGAGGACTTGAGAACCCCCTTCGACAAGAGTTCTGAGGTATCTGAGTATGGTCTGTATTCAATGATTCTTTGGCCGTAAACAGGGCCAATACCCGGTAAGGAGTCCAATTCTCCCAGGCTGGCTGTATTAATGTTAATTAGCGTGTTACTATCGGATGAAAAAGTCGATGATACAGTTTGATCCCCCCCACTATTTTTAGCACTCAGGACATTTGAGTGCTCATTTATGTTTGGTATATAAACCTTCTGCCCATCCGTCAACTTTGACGCCCGATTAAGGTATTTATCGGTCCAATTTCTGTCGGCATTTATACTAAATCCTCCGGAAACGATCAATAAATCCTCTACCCTGCCTCCCGCCGGCAGTCTATAAACACCGGGGGTCAAAACTTCCCCGGCAATTTCCACTGCAATTTCTCCGTTAACTGCGGCCGATGTAGTCGCCGTCAAAACCTCCACTTTAGTTGAAGGAGACACCAGTCCGCTTTTAACAATGAAAAGACCTGTGGCGATTAATATCAGACCCAGTAAAAGAAAAAGGAGAGGATAGCGGAATTTAATAATCAGTTCGTCAACATTGAAACCATTCATCTAATTAGTTATACCCTATTTAGATGACAAAGTTAACTAACTTGCCGGGGACAAACACTACCTTCTTGATGTCTTTTCCCTTTATGAATGCTGAACGGCTTACCCAGGATCTCCACCCAAGCCTCTTCACTCAGGTGAGGCGCGAAAGGAGCCAGAAGAAGCGCCAGAGCCTCCAGGTATTCGGTACTATATGTTTTGTACTCGTTTATCATATTTACCAATTCCATTAGGGACGATATCGCAGTGTTATATTTATACTCTCCGATGTCACTCCCTACCTTTTTAATGGTTTGGTGAAGTTTTGAGGTAACTTCGGGAATTACTTTTTCGTTTGGCTTTTCGTTAAAAAGCTTCCACACACGCTTTATAAACCTGTTTGCGCCTTCCATGCCGGAATCCCTAAAGTCGGGGGAAGCATCCATCGGTCCCATAAAAGCTAAATACAGGCGGAGGGTGTCTGCACCGAACTTATCAATATAATCGTCGGGGTTTACCACATTTCCCCTACTTTTGCTCATTTTGGATCCGTCTTTTATCATGAGCCCGTGCGCGAAAAATTTGGGGAAAGGTTCGTCGAAATCTATATGTTTCAAATCATTTAGGACCATTGTTACAAAACGGGAATACATCAGGTGCAGTACCGAATGCTCCGCTCCGCCAAAGTAAAGGTCAACGGGCAACCACTTCTTCGAAATAACCGGATCAAACGGTAACTTTGAGGATGTTCCGGCCTTGACTGACGGATAACGCAAGAAGTACCAGGATGAATCAACAAAGGTATCCATAACGTCAGTTTCGCGTTTAGCCTGCCCCCCGCAGCTAGGACACGCCACTTGATAAAATTCCTTGTGGTTTGCCAAAGGTCCCCGTCCGGAGCCTTCGGGTTTATAGTCCGATATCGGTGGAAGTAAAAGCGGCAGATCCTCCTCCGGAACCGTAACCCAACCGCATTTTGGGCAGTCGATCATGGGGATGGGTGCCCCCCAATATCTCTGCCTGCTGACCAACCAATCCCTAAGGTGGTAATTGATGTGTTTTTTACCCCAACCCTCCTTTTCAATTCTTTCCCAGAGAGAATCATCGGGATCCTTCTCTACTATATCCAAATGATATTTTTTAGCAAACTCCATATCACGCTCGTCATGTGCCGGAACTCCCATCACCGATCCAGTTCCGTAGCCGGCAGCTATGTAGTTAGTTTTCCAGATCGGAAGTTTTTTCCCGGTCAGAGGATCAATCGCACATTCACCGTTGGGCTCGCCGATCTTTTCGGTATTCCCCTCGTTGTACATTTTCTCATCCGCAACGGCTATAAAAGTAACCGCATTTAATGTATCCGGGCGTGTGGTAAATACAGGCAGATTCCCCCCGTTCTCTTTTTTAAAATTGATAATCATCCCCTCCGACTTCCCTATCCAGTTTTTCTGGGCGCTTACAACCCTCCGACTCCAGTCTATTTTATTTAAACCGCCCAAAAGCCTGTCGGCATAGTCCGTTATTTTGAAAAACCACTGATCAAGGTCTTTCTTTTCCACAATCGTCCCGCAGCGCTCGCATACCTTAAGTTCTTCCGAGTACGAGACAGTTTCACCCTCTGCATTTTTAGGGTCTTTACCAGCGGTTTTCGGGCTTACTACCTGCTCGTCCGCCAGAACGGTCTTACAGGAAGGGCAAAAATTAACCGTAGCCTTTTTCTTGTAAGCAAGGCCGGCCTCAAACATCTTAATAAATAACCACTGTGTCCATCTGTAGTAATCCGGATCCGATGTTGTTACCGTTCTGGTCCAATCATATCCGTGACCGAGGCAGCGCAATTGATTCTCGTAATGCTTCGTTGTTCTTTTAACAACATCTTGGGGGTTTTCATTTATCTTAATTGCATAATTTTCGGAGTGAATTCCAAAAGAATCATAGCCGATGGGCTGAAAGACGTCTTTCCCGTTCATTCTCATGAAACGTCCGACAATGTCACTGCCCGTTGAGGCGAAAGCATGTCCCGCATGAAGTCCTTCCGCGGAGGGGTACGGAAACATCCAAAGGTTATAGAAATGATTCTTTCCGTTTTCTATATCCGCAACGTAAAGCCCGGTCCTGTCCCATTTTTCCTGCCATTTTTTCTCAATGGCCGCGTGGTCATACTTTTTTTGCATCTAAATCCTTTGCAAATTATATCGTATGAACTATACTTTTAGAAGATATGCAATTTGTATCCCCAATCCTTGGCGTCATAACTGTTGTTGCTGCTTTTCTTATAGCGGTCAGTCCCCTGGCAGACTACGGCTTACAAATCGCGGCTTTTACGATGGTGGTTTACGTGGGGGTTTCTTTTTTAATCCGAAAGCGCATTCTTTCGGCAGACATCAAAGTTACTCTTGATATTTTGGTTTTTTCCCTGACGATTTCCCTTTTGATATTTACCACCGGCGGTTTTGCCTCCCCCGTATTCTTTTTAAGCTACTTTTTGCTTTTTGGGGTAACTCTTTTTTCTTCCCCCATCACGGCAACCGCAATTACCGTTACCTTCGCACTCCTTTTTATAGTTGCGCCAAAGGCCGATTTTTGGATGGATTTACTTTTCGGGAGACAATATATAAAGGTTATTGCGGACAAAAAAATGATTACCGGGCTTAATCAGAAAGTCCAAAAAGACAAAATTGATGTAACAACCTGGACCGAGGGGGATTTCCGGAGGCGCCTTCTCAGGATCCAGGAATACCTGCAAAAGCTTGGGCAGGACCCCTCCATCGAACTTGACAAAAAAGAAAGGATTAACTCACTCTACCGGCAGATTTATGATTTGTTTTTAAGCGGCAGAAGTCTGGAGAAAAAAATTTAAATGCAATGCTTAAGCTTACCCTCGGCCTGATTGCATCCCTAATCGGAACAGCCAACGCGCAGGGCGTAATCCAATCCCCGAATTATATAATCCAGATGCCGAATTTGAATTCGGGCGCCGGGATCCCCTCGTCCAGCAATTATAATGTCGGAACAACAATCGGCCAAACCGGACCCGGGCTTTATTCGTCAAGCGGCTACCGCGTTAAATCCGGTTTTCAATATATTTATTCAATAATTCCGTTCTCCTTTACCATTTCATCGGTTTCCATTAATTTCGGGAGCCTTATACCCCAAACTCCGGCAACTTCGACCAACACCCTGACCGTCGCAAGCGGAGGCGCGGGGGGGTATCAGGTCAAAGCTTCCGAAAATACTCCCTTGAAACTTTCAAGTTCGGCCTCAACTATTCCCAATACGAATTGTGACTCTTCCTGTACGAATACCACCGCAGGGGTGTGGAGTTCAACCTCAAGATATGGTTTTGGGTTTAACATGTCGGGGGATGACATACCCGCTGATTTTGTCGATTTGACATATTTCCGCCCGTTTGCCGATAGGGCCAATAGTGAAAGTCCCCAAATCGTGATGTCTTCAATTTATGTCGGGCGCGGCAGACAATCAACCGTCACCTACAAAGTCAATATTTCAGGGGTTCAACCGGCGGGAACTTACAACAATATAATTACTTTTACGGCAATCCCAAGCTACTAAAAAATGACAAGGCACAAACTACAAACTTCAATTATCGGCATATTTCTATTTTTACTTGGTTACTTGAGGTATCCCTTTCCATCTCTCCCCCCATTACCGAACTTGCCATCCAACCGGGCAGAAGTTTCAGCCAGGTTTTTACCGTCAAAAATAACGGGGTTCCCGTCACCGTCGTTGCAAAGATTTTCCCATTTGTGCCTTTTGACAAAGAAGGGCATGCGGAGCTTATCGAGGACCAAAATTCCATTAATGCCTTTACCGGCTGGTTCTTTTTTGATACGAACCCAACGTCTCTCGGAACAACCGCCAGTCATGACTTTTATGTAAAAATTACCCCTCCCGCAGGAGCCGAGGAAAAAGATTATTATTTTACGTTCATTGCCGAGGTCCAAAGCGACAACGGCCTGGGAATCAATAATTCAAAGGCGCAATCAAGAATCGGGGCAAATCTCCTGGTAAGCGTATCCAAAGGCGGGACACCGGGAAAAAAGGCTTCGATAATTACATTTGCTGCACCCAAAATAATAGACTCATTTTCCGGACTGACTTATGAAGTTTTAATAGGAAATTTGGGATCAAGCTTTTTTAAACCGGTTGGCAAAATTACGGTTGATCAAATTTTAGGTTCAACCACTACACTCAACCTGGCACCTCTTAATGTACTTGTGGGCGGATCCAGGGAAATCTCATGTATTCAGGAAGAAGAGCTAACCCCCTGCAAAATGCCCGGGAAGTTTTTGATCGGGATTTATAGAGCCAACCTGAGTTTTACGGTTGACGGATCCGGCGAAAGTATCGAAAAACAAATTTATACTATAGCTTTTCCGTTTTCCATTGTCCTGGGACTTATTACTATATTTATAATCTATCGGTTAATCAGGAGATTGGCCTCCACGTAGTCTCAGTTTCCAAGTTTGGTAATTGTCACTTGACAGGATTTATAGCATGTATAACAATCTATCTGTATGCGTATAAGTAGAAGAGTTTTGTTTGTACTTCTTGTGGCAGTTTTTCTCGCCGCATTTGTATTTCTCTCCGACAGCCTCACCAGAAAAGCAGATGCCGCTTCCCTATCAGGCGCCAAGGTGACTTTGGCCAATTCAAGACTATCCTATAAGGCGGGTGTGGCGACCGGATCCTCAGGTTCGTCAGTTGTAACAATCGACAATTCTTCCCAGCCTGATATCAACACCGGCCATCTTTTCCCGGGTGATGTTCTTTGCTTTACCGATGCGGGGCAAAACGGATGCATCGGAAGCAAATCTTATACAGTAGCCAGTGTTATTGATGGAACAACTTTTAACTTGACTTCCACACTCACAAATAACCTGGATACTTCGGGGTACGCGGTTGCAACGCAGTCGGGGCAATGGACGGTGTCGTTTACCACCGTAGCTGCGGTCCCGGTCGGGGGAAGTATTTTGATTACTATTCCTGAGGCAGACGGGGTTAGCGCCGTTCAAAGCAACAACGGAATTCCGGACTCAGGTTCAAGTGTCGCGCTAAGCGGTTTTGACTTAAACAGTCTTGCTGCCGGTGGTATTTCAATCACGGGCTGCACCCCGGCAAACTGGTCAACCCCGGTTGTAACGGTTGGAGACGGAACCACCAACCATACAATTTCGATTCCCAGAGTTACCGCCGATTGTACGGGAGGAACGGCAATAGTAGTGACTCTCGGCACCGGTACTCCTTATATAGTCAATCCCGCCCCCTACATAGGCCACACCCAGGGGATTTCGGACGTTTATGGAGTAACCGTTCAGACGAAAGATGCCGGCGATAACGTTGTGGATTCAGCCATCCCCAGGGCCGCCGCCGTTGAAGCTGTTCTTATTTCGGCAAGTGTAGACGAAAGTCTGTCTCTGACCGTTGATTTCGTTACGGCAGCAACTCTTTATAATGGGGGCGTGGAAGGCGTTTGCGGCACAATTCCGGCATTATCAGATGCCAGAACTACAACCGTCACATCAGTCCCCTGGGGAACGATAACTCAACCGAATCACTTTCTTTACGCTGCCCAAAAACTGACAGTAAGCACCAACGCGGCAACCGGCTATGTCGTAACATTTGAGGAAAATGACCAAATGGGAAGAAACGGAAATACCTGTACCGGAACTTCTCCCTCCGCCGGAGACTACACCTTCGGAGCGGGAACTTGCATAAGAGATACCACCTGTAACGGCTCTTGTTCGGAATCTGTCATGGGTGATTGGCAAAATGCGACAAGCTACCCCGGACTGGGTTATTCTCTTGCCAGCGCAAGCGGAACCGACGCTCCGTTCTTTTACAATCAGGGAGGAGGCTCAACTTGGTATGCCAAACAGCTAGCCGATAAAACCCAAGGTGGAGAGACGGCACAGACCATTATGTCAAATGGTGCTCCGGTAAGCGGCAGCGCAGTTTATGTTTGTTACAAATTCACCATTCCCGGAACCCAGCCCGCAGGTTATTATTACAATATAGGCAAGTATACAACCACGTCGACCTTTTAATATGAAAAAAACTGCCCTGATCATTGCTTCTTTCCTGCTCCTCCTGGGAGGAGTTTTTGTAGCCTCCCGTATTCATGCTCAAGAAAGTCTGCAGGTTTTGCCTCTGACCGTCGTTCCTCCCAAACAGGAGGTTTTGATTAACCCCGGAGAGAAGTTTTCCACCTCCGTCAAGTTTTTAAATCAGGCCGACTCCCCCGTTACAGGCTCCCTGTATGTTCTTGATTTTGTGGTTGAGGATAATGTAGGCACGCCGATGTTTCTGGATAATCCCCAGGTTGTGGGTACGACTCAAATCCCGGCCAAGTATTCCGCTGCCAAATGGATATCGATTCCGGATGACACCGTCACCATAGCTTCAAAGGGAAATATTTCAGTCCCGATTACGATTAACGTTCCCAAGACTGCCGTTCCCGGAGGAAGATACGCGGCGGTTCTTTTCCAGCCTGCAACAAACCTGACCATGGAGGATTCGGAATCTGCACTGGAAACTCCAATTACGGTTCGGCTTGCGTCTCTTATTTATATAAGGGTGGCCGGTCCTATTTCCGAAAGCGCAACCGTTACCAAGTTTGAGGGTCCCAAATTCCTTGAATACGGGCCCGCATCAATCACCACGCAAATTTTAAACCAGGGTAATTACCATATTTCCCCCCAGGGAGATGTCACTTTGAAAGACATATTCGGCCGTGTGGTTGCCAAGAGCAAACTTGATGCCAGAAATATCTTCCCGGGTACTTCTAGGGTCTATACAAACGAACTGGGGCAAAAGTTGATGATCGGTAAGTTCACCACTACCCTCAATGCCACATACGGAGATACGGGAAAACTTCTCACCGCAAGTTTTGTTATGTGGGTCCTGCCCTGGAGAATAATGCTGGCGATCCTCCTGGCGCTTATAATAATTGCCCTGACAGGAACCATGTGGTACAAGAGAATCAAAAAGAAGGAAGAAAAATTGGTTGAGGAACTTAAAGAAGAAAAGACCGAACTCGAAGAATTAAAAGAAGAGCTTAAAGATAAAGTTGCCGGCGAGCCTACTCCAAAAGAAGAGACTAAATAGTCCAAACCTGCTGTGGTTAAAAACCCAAAGGACTAGTAAAATAATTAAAGATGAAACGTCTCGCCGAGATAGCCTTCGTGTACCTCATTTTGGGGTGCCTATTTTTGTCCGCTGGTGGTTTACCCGCCTCGGCCCAAATACTGCCGAATCTGGGGACCAGGAGGGCCCAAGTGACGATTTCCGCAAGCCTCGGGGAACCGGTTTTGCGGCTTTGGGGCTACGGCTCTGCAAACTCAAGGGTTGAGTTGAGCGGACGGGGTGTTGCCGATTTTGCATATTCAAGGAGTGACGGCTATTATGAGTTTTCAAAAGCTTTTCTGCCGGCACCAACGGATTTTCTTTACCCCGAGCTTTGTCTGACCGCAATTGACCAGACCGGCCGGGCTACTCCCCCCACCTGCATCCCGGCTCTTCCCGCAAATGAATTCAGCTACGATATAGGGCCGATAATTTTACCCCCCACACTAAGTCTGGAGGCAGGAAGTACCACTCCGGACACTCAAGTGGCGGCAAGCGGCATGACAATTCCTAATTCCGAAGTCAAAATTGTTTTGGCGGAAGGCGGTACCGGCAACGCCATTACTAAACTCAGCATCGTTACCGAAGTTTCGGCGTATTACATTCCGAATTATACTGTGAAATCCGATTCTCAAGGCTACTTCAACTTCAACATGCCCGCGACAACTTCAGATAAATGGCGTATGTTTGCAATCACAAACTATTCACAGGTAGCCACATCCCCCAAAAGCAACACCCTCACCTTTGAAGTAATTTCCCCGGCCCTTGCCGCTGCCCAAAAATTTTGGAAACTGATTCTTTCACTTTTAACGCTACCTGTATTTATATCTTTCGAAATATTAATCATTCTCGTCCTTATCGCTTTATTGCTGGTGAAAAGGGGTAAAAAGAAAGTATCTCCAACTATTTCAAACAAGATCGATGAATATCAAGCTTACCTGATTTCGAAGCGCTTACCCAAAATCTAATCAAAAGTGACAGTTGCTTTTTGGATCAAGGTTGCACCGTCGACTGCAGCCTCTATAATGTAAACCCCGGGGGCACTCTCCGAGGCTATATCAAAAGTCGCCCTTCCCTGATTGTCCGTAACCGGCTGGATGGGAGAAACCTGGAGTGGGCCTCCTCCCAATGAAACGGTTTTGCCGGATATCCCAAGCCCCCTGTCGTTAAGAATGTAAACGGTTATTCTTATCTGTTCCCCTCCCACTTTAGCTCTTAAGGGGGACGCAAAAACGTATGAGTTCTCCAAAGACAAACCCGAGCTGCCCGCCGGCCGCGTTTTTTCGGTACTGGTTGTAACGGAAGAATAAGCACCGCTTCGAAAAATAAGGGGGCTACGTATCAGATACAGAAAAAGGATGAGTATAAGAATAAGGATAATAAAAACAATAAAAACTAAAATTATGTACCTCGTCCTCCTGGAGTCCCTTTCATTTTTTGTATTTTCGCTCTCTATTTTTTCGTCCTCTATACTTTTATCCTCGATACTCCTGCCAACAATACTTTCATTATCCGCATCCATGATATTATAATGAGGTACATCGTAATAAAAATCAAGTTTCTATGTATCTTCACAACTTTTGCGTGAAAATGTAACTCTCAGCTCACGTAAATTATAATTGCCATAAATTCGGGGTAAAAGTAGGGTAAATATTCCTGGCACTCAAGATATGGGTTTGCCAATTATATGCGTAATTTTTCTATATTGAGCATACCAAGCTGCTGACAGTGTTTGATATACATATATACCGACAAATTGGAAAGTTAACCGCAAAATTATAGGACTTCATATAATAAACGCATATCTCCGCATAAGAATTTTAGGCACGATATTTGTGTGTAAAACAGCGTTATTTTACAGTTATAGCCCCTGCCTTTTATTAATATATAGTATTTTTGATGCGTGAAATTACTGCGGTAAATATACTATATACTGCATGAAATATATTTTACCATTCACCCGTTTTATTGCTAATATATTGCAACAATTAGGCTCTTGACAGCCTTGGTAAATACTTTAATAATAGTCTAATTAGTATAATTCAGTATAATCTAGCCTTAAATGCCCGATACACAATCCGACTCAGTCAAAAAAGATTTTATTAAATATCTCGATTCTCTTGGCCTTTCTCCCAGATCTCATAAAAATTATAGGAGCGATTTGGGCTACTTCCTTTCCTGGACAATATTAAGAATCAGGTCTTTCGGAGCGTACGTCGAGTCGTTAACTGAAGTTGTCCCCTTTTTGAACAAAGATCTTGGCCGTGAATTTAAGAACTACATGACCGAGAATTCTGTTCCGTCAAAGACCATAAACCGGAGGCTATCCACTCTCAGGCACCTATCCAAATTTTTGACGCAAAGCCATGTTGTCGACAAGGATTTTGCCGGAGGAATTGAAAATATCAGTTCAAATTACAACAAGAGGCCCGGTATTAATCCTGTTTTCAATGATTTTAGATCGTTTCTCGAAAGTGAGAAGGTTTCCCCTAACACTATCAAAAACTATCTTTCTGATATAAGACATTTTCTGGCGTGGCTGGAGAATGACAACAAACAAACAGGTAACTTAACAAATTAACTAAATATATGTCCAACCTGCCTGATATCACTCCTGATTTAATAAAAAGATACCAAGAAGATTTGGTTGCACGCTTCTCCCCGGCCACGGTTAAGAGAAAGTCGATTTCGGTCGGTAAGTTTCTTGACTGGGCTCAAAAGGAAGGATTCCTGGATACGAATCCCGGAGGTGTTCTTTCGGCTCAGCGTTCAAAGGAGACACTAATCCCCGCAAAAGCTGCGGGAAAAACTGGTCTCCGCAAATGGTACCATAGGTATCAAAGTATTCCGGGAGCTTCGTATCTCGGGGTTGCGGTTGCCTTAATCCTTGCTTCAACTATTGGTCTTGGAGTATATAATCAATTCTTTAAAAATGCGCAAAACCCCCTGGCCTACCCCACTTCTCTAACGCCTCCAAGCCGTTATTTATCCTTCCAGGGCAGACTCACAAATCAATTCGGTAACCCGATAACAGCCGTAACCAGTGTTACTTTTAAGCTTTATGACGATCCTAGTGCGGGTACAACTCTTTGGACGGGTACATGTAATGTTTCACCGGATACTGACGGGGTTTTTTCTTCTCTCCTCGGAAGCGATTGCGGAACACAGCTAACAAGCAACGTTTTCTCCGAAAATGCCGCGGTCTGGCTGGGAGTAAAGGTTGAGTCCGATCTTGAAGCCACACCCAGGGTGCAAATCGCAACCGTCGCCTATGCTACGAATTCGGAGACCTTGCAAGGATTCCCTGCCTCCGCATCGGCAACGATCAACACGGTTCCCGTAATAGACAACTCGGGGCAATTGGTCATCGCAGCCTCCTCCCCCAAAATTCAATCCACTTCAGGCACATTTGCGATTGAGGGACAGGCTTTGACAATAAGCACACCAACTGCATCAAACGGTGATGTTACTATAGCACCAGATGGCACGGGTCAGCTCAATTTAACTTTTTCCGGAGCATCCCCGGGATCCGGAACCGGGATGGTGAATGCTACCGATGCCAATTTAACCTCAGGGTCTCTCTACTATGGTGAGGTTGCCAATGACGCCACGGGATACAATCTGCTTGAGCTTGCAAGCGGTGCCACACCGAGAACCAAATTTGCGGTTGATTCGGCAGGTAATGCAACGCTTTCGGGAACGATCAACGGCCTTGCCATTTCCGGAGGAACGATAACCTCAGGAACTTGGAATGGAACCGTAATTTCCACTACATACGGGGGTACCGGACAGGACTGGGATTCCATCGCCCAAGGTTCACTTCCCTATTTCTCGGGAACCGGGACTATGAGTACGCTGGCTCCGGGGACTTCGGGATATGTTCTAATGACTCAAGGGGCTTCAGCCAATCCGATTTGGACTCCTTCCTCAGGGGTAGGAACCAACTACTGGCAACTAACTTCAAATGCCCTCTCCCCCGTTAACTCAACTTACGCACTAAACATAGGTAACACCGCAAGTACTTCCGCCTACTTCCATGTACCGGGAACCAATAATCAAAACGCATGGTTCAACTTGGGAACCGGGTATTTAGGTGTTGGAACAACATCACCAACGGCTATATTGGATATTTCTGGAAATACAACAACATCGCTGGTTAAAATAACCCAAAATCACAGCTGGTCCGGTACAGAATATGCGCTTACCGTTTCGGGATATTCAAATTTGGGAGGTTTTCGTATTAATGCTGCAGATGGTGCCAATGCAATATATAACACTCTTAATGGAACGCTGGGTTTTACGAACAACCAAGGATATCCAATAACCTTCTCTAGTTGGAGCGGATCAACGGGTACTGAACGTATGAGGATAGACACCACTTCTGGTAACGTCGGTATAGGTACCACTTCACCATCCCAAAAGCTTGATGTTGCCGGCAATGTCAATATCTCAGGCTATGCCACAGCTTCAGCATCTCTTAATGTCGGTAGCGGAAATGCATTGGCTGGGATAGGAAATATTTCGTATTCCAATGCACTCCTTCCTGGTGGAGTTGCAGGAACTTCAGGATATGTACTCACTTCCTCAGGGGGTGGAGTAAACACTTGGACAAACCCTGCAACTGTAGGAACTAACTACTGGCAGTTGAACGGATTGGTTCTCTCCCCTGCCAATGCAGTAGCATATGATCTCACTATTGGAGGGACGGCAACAGGTTCTGCCTTCCAGGTATTTGCTGCAACAGGGAATATTACAACCTCGGGAGATTTAGCTCTCAATGGTGGGGATATCACATCGACCGGAGATCTGACTATTGATCCTGCGGGTGGAGACGTCTTCCTAAACTCAGACAATCTTAACCTTACGGCCTCCACCAACCTTATCTTTGGATCAACATCACTTGGAGAATACACATCAAACACAGATTCTGGAGCATATGTTGTTGGCGTATATGATGAGTTTACATATTCTACTGCAACCAATGTCCAGGGAGTACTAAAGAGCTTTGATACAGCTATCGCAGGAGCCTCCCTTTGGCAAAGAACAGCAGGCTCTCTTGCTCCTGCCAATATTACAGACTCACTTAATCTCGGCAATACAGCAACAGCCTCAGCTCTAGTCCACTTGGCAGGAACAACCGGAGAAAACTCATGGATCAACACAGGGAGTGTGGGAATCGGAACAACAAATCCGACTTTCAAACTTCATGTTATTGGTACAGCTGGCTTTTCAAATACGGTTACACTTACTACCAACAATGGCTTTTTCTTCGGAACTAAAACTGATGGTTCTACTACACACCGACTGATTGGACTTAATAATTCAAATCAGCTTCAAATTGGAGAAAATGCTAACGGTGTTCCTCTTATTTTTAAATCTGGAAGCAGCGGCCAAATGCTGTTTGACACATCAGGAAATCTAGGCATTGGCCTCACTAACCCTTCCTACAAACTGGATGTTACCGGCGATATTAACCTCACTGGAGCTCTGAGAGATAACGGTTCGGCAGGAACTTCCGGTCAGGTTCTTTCAACTACAGGAACAGGGGTGCAGTGGATAGATGCGGCAGGAGTAGGAACAAACTACTGGTCGGTGCTGAGTAACAACACAATATACCCCACAAACACCCTTCAGGATCTGCTTTTGGGTTCGTCTGCCACCGCATCAGCCAAATTTGCATTCAAAGGGGTTGGATCAGGAGTCCCTACAGCTTCCATCTCAGGAACAACTGCCAATGTAGCTACATTCATTGATGGTAACGGTAATATTTCCACAACAAACCGTAATAATCTGATACTTGGAAATTCCTCCACATACAATTCAACCGGGAATATTCTTCTTAACCCCAATGGGACTGGAAATGTGGGGATTGGGACAACTGCCCCAAGTGGAAAGACCCATATTTTAGGATCTACAAACTCTGGGAACCAGCTTCTTGTCCTACAGAGTTCTGATGATTCCATAAATGACAACGCCCTTGAGATTCAGACAAGCTCAGGAACTGTAGTAAGCCGATTTCGCGGTGATGGACGACTCTTTGTTTCAAATCAAATCGGAGTAACCAATGGAGCCTACTCCGGCAACTGGTATGGACATCAACTGGATTTGACTGGAAGTGGTACCGTTTCTATTACTGCCGCAGGTAATTCTTATTTTAATTCTGGCAATGTTGGTCTCGGTACTGTTTCCCCGACAGCCAAACTTGACGTAGCAGGTGACGCTTCCACCTCTGCCTCGCTTGTATTTAGAGGTGCCACCCCAACCATTGATATTCTTAACGGTTCAACTCTCACATTCCAATCCTCCCCCGGTGGGGATGCCGGTCTAACAAGCATTGCTACCCTTGCACCTGCCGGCAACTTTACCGTTAACGGAACATTAAATGGATTAACGGTATCGGGAGGAACAATAACGGGAGGGACCTGGAATGGAAGTTTAATTGGTACTCAATGGGGTGGAACGGGGGCCAATAACTCCACCGCAGCCCAATATTCAGTTCCTTACTACTCTGCAACGGGAGTATTGGGAGGAGTTCTAGCTCCGGGAACCTCAGGATATGTATTGACCACAAACAGTACCAGTGGAGCTCCTACCTGGACCAATGCAGGAAGTGTTGGAACCAACTACTGGCAACTAAATAGCCTTGTTCTCTCCCCTGCCAATGCCTCTGCGTATGACCTTGCTATAGGAGGGACAGCAACAGGTTCTGCCTTCCAGGTATTTGCTGCAACCGGAGATATTACAACCTCGGGAGATTTGGCTCTCAATGGTGGGGATCTTACAACCACAGGTGATTTGACCATTAATCCTGCGGGTGGGGATGTCTACTTGAACTCAGACAATCTTAACCTTACGGCCTCCACCAACCTTATCTTTGGATCAACATCACTTGGAGAATATACATCAAACACGGATTCGGGAGCATATGTTGTTGGTGTATATGATGAATTCACATACTCTACTGCTACCAATATACAGGGAGTGCTAAAAAGTTTTGATACGGCCATTGCAGGAGCTTCTCTTTGGCAAAGAACAACAGGTTCACTCGCTCCTGCAAACATTACAGACTCACTTAACCTTGGCGCTACCGCCACAGCAAGTGCCCTCGTGCACCTTGCCGGTACTTCGGGAGAAAACTCATTCATTAATACGGGTAATGTGGGGATAGGAACAAGTGCTCCTTCCACATATAAGCTCCAGGTAGTAGGAACGGGAGGATTTAGTACAGACAGGCTGCTGCCGTTACTTTCGGAAACGCTTCATACCAGACGAATATAAGCGGATCTTCGGTTGTTGTTAACTCCCTAACCGGAATGATCAAAGGAACAAGCGGAACACTTAGTGCAATTACGGGGACAGCCGGATATGTAACTTACTGGAGTGATGCCAATACCATCGCAGCGGAACAATTTGTGACCACAGCCCAAGGAGGCTTGGGAGCAAATGTAACGGCAGGAGGTATAGGAGAAATCCTTTACTCAACAGGAACAACCACGTATGACTCCTTAACTGCGGGGACTAGCGGATACATCCTTAAAGCAGCAGGAGCGGCTGCTCCTGCCTGGACGGCGCCTGCTGCTTTGACCAAGACGGATGACACCAATGTTACCGCCACTCTCGGGGGAAGCGCTTCCACCGCTTTGGTCAATGCTGCCTCCATTACCCTGGGCTGGACGGGACAGCTTTCCTTGGCCAGGGGCGGAACAAATAAAGCAATGACAGCATCAGCCGGAAGTGTTGCCTACTCCGATGCCGATTCACTGGAACTAGGGGTGGGAACTTCCGGATACGTACTTACCTCAGCAGGAACGGGAACTCCTACTTGGACCAATCCTGCAACACTCGGAACCAATCACTGGCAGCTTGCAAATAACATCCTGGCACCTATTAATGTAACCAATGATCTTGCTATTGGGGGAAACTCTACAGCTTCTGCAAAATTCCAGGTGATGGGAACAACAGGCAATATCTCAACAGCCAACAATACCGTTGACTGGACACTAAACTCTGCAGTTGATGCACTAAATATTGATACCAATACACTTTCAGTAGATGCATTAAATAACAGAGTAGGGATTGGGACAACCAATCCTTCTTCAAAAGTGGAGATCTCCGATGGAACAGACTCATTACAAATAGCCGCAAATGGCGATCTTACCTTTGTTGATGCTGACAGCTTTGCGCAAATCATAGGACCTAACGGGGGCGGTCTCTATATCAGCTCAGGGACAAGTCAGGATATAGACCTTAATGCCGGCTCAAACAGAATCTATGTTAACGAGGGTCAATTAGAATTTAATGCTTCAAGCAGCGATGCTATTTTAGATATTAATAAAAATGGAACAAGTCTACTAAGAATTGAGAATGAATGGGGTGGACAGGTTGCCAATATGTATGTGGAGGGCCGCGTCGGTATTGGCACGACTGCTCCTACCGCAGAACTTGATGTTGCCGGTACCGCTTCTGTCTCTGCACTAACCATACGCGGCGCGTCTCCCGGCTATATAAACCAAGTCAACGGAAACAGCCTAATATTCCGCACGTCTCCCGGAGGAGATACGGGACTTACCGAAAAAATGACTCTCACCAACGCAGGCTACCTTGGAATCGGAACAACGTCTCCAAATACTAGTCTTCAGGTTGGATCGGGAACGAGCAATCACTCGCTAAGTGCTAATGACACCCTTCTAACCGCCGATCTTGAACTGGATGGAACAATGTATCTTGATGGCGGACAGATAGCCAATTCGGCCGGAACGGTGTCATTTAGCCTTTCCGCCACACCTGCAACTTCTTACAACTATCTTTCGTCCAGCAGTTGGCTTATTGATAATCCTGTCAATGTAGGCCAGGCTGCCCTGATGGTAAATCAAGGGAAAGGAGGAGACATTTTTACAGCCTCCGCTTCGGGATCTACTAAGTTTGTCATCAAGAACGATGGCAAAGTCGGGATTGGGACAACAGATCCTCAGGCAATTACACATATAAAAAACATGAATAACACGCAAGAGATGACAATTCTCCAAATCGATCCTGGTACTTTCACTACGGCAGGCACCTTCTCTGGCATAGTGGCAGATTTCAGTAGTATTACCCGAAGCGATAGCGACGCCATTGTTTATGGTATCTTTTTAAACAGTCCAACGGCAGGAGGCACCCCGCTCGATACGGTATACGGATTGTACATTGCAGGGACCAACTGGAATTACGGGATCGTGTCCGAAGACGATGTCTGGTTTCTATCCAACACAACTATCGGGGACGCCAGCGGTGATGCGGTTACGGTAAATAGCGCCGGTTGGACTTTCAGCAATGATACCAACTTTTCTCTTTCCGGTGGGGTCAACGGACTGTCTTTCGATACAAGTACTCTGTCAATTGATGCAACTAATGATCGAGTCGGCATTGGAACAACCAGCCCCAATGCCAAATTGGAAGTAACCGGAGATGTTTACCTGAGTAACGGTGCAACCCGGAATATAAAAATCCCAGCGAATATTGATGCTAACGGCAACGATCTTTATATCATGGCCGGAAGCGGAACCTCGACCGGGCCTGGCAATTATAACGGAGGGGATCTCTATCTTGATGCCGGCAGTGGTATCAATGCCGGAGTCCCGGGGGATATTCTGCTTCAAACCACGAGCGGTAATGTCGGTATCGGTTTGACAAACCCCAGCCAGGCTCTTCAGGTTACAGGTAGTATTAATACCAGCGTCCAGTTCCTGGGTCAATCGGCAGATACCGTCTCTGCTCCGGCTTTCTCATGGACCGGTAATACGACTACCGGAATATATCGTCCTGCCGCCAGCCAAATTGCTCTTACCCTTGGAGGAACCCAAAGAGCTCTTTTCACCGCCACAGCCGTTACCCTTACCGGCCAGACAACCCTTACCGCCTCATCACTGTCTACTCTCACCACATCCGCCACACTTAGTTTGGGTGGTGCCACAACTTTGACCTTTACTTCAGACAATGCCACCATCAATGGTTCTGATGTTGCAGACGGCGATCTGACTCTTCAAGGAACATCCAACGCGACAAGGACAACAAGTTACGTTCTGCTTCAACCCACAGCCGGATACGTCGGCATTGGCACGACAGCACCTGTAACCCTGCTACATATACCCAGCACAGCCGATGGAGGTTTGAGCACTCATGGCTCTGAGGTATTAGGCCCGGTATCTGGAATAAATATGATGATGGATTCTAACGAAATCATGGTAAGAAACAATGGTGTCGCTTCAGCGCTGTATTTAAATCATGAGGGTGGGACTGTCAATATAAGCCAGTCAACTGCAGGTATCTTTTCAGTTAACACTAATGGACTTTATGTTAATGCAAGCAATAGTGTCGGCATTGGAACAACGGCACCCGGGGAGGAGCTTGATATAGCAGGACAAATCCAATTTAACTTGGATGGCGCCGCGGGAGATAATACGATTGGTGTTTGTAAAAGCGTGGCTGACAGCACGGGGGTAGAAGCCGACGTTGAATTCCGAGACTGCAGCGGTACTCCGGGTGATATTGCGGAATATTATGCGGCGGAGGCCGACTTACATCCCGGAGACATTGTATCTATTACATACATTGACAACAAACCCACGTTGATCAAAACAAACACTTCCTATGACAAGAATGTATTTGGAGTTGTATCTACCTATCCTGTCGGACAACACGGAAAACCGTTAAGTTCCGGTCTCTATTCTGCAGATGAATATCCAACAGCCATAGGTCTTGCAGGAAAAGTGCCGGTTAAAATCAGCGCAGAAAACGGACCTGTGGCACCGGGTGATCCACTCGTATCGTCCTCCATTCCCGGCGTTGCCATGAAAGCTGGAAAAGCAGGCAAGATCATCGGTTATGCAATTGAACCGTATGACGGATCAACAACGGTCAGTAACGAGGTCAGGGTGCAGGAGTCTATGCGTAGCGGCGCAACCATGAAGTTCAATCTTGACCCACAAGACCCGACAGAGCCCGGAGTCGGCAAAATTCTGATGGCAGTCAACAATTCCACATATGATCCGGATATTTACCTTACCGATTCCGGCAATCTGAACGTTACCGTTGATCAAAACGGAAACTACGAACTTACCGATACCACGACAGGAAACATAATCGACAGGGTTGGTGCATTTGCCGAAACGGTAGCCGCAACGGTGAGGGCAGGAGCAATTGTAACTTCCGATTTTGTTACCGAAAACCTGACCGCAGAAGTTGCCAACATAGCAAGTGTTGTTGCCCAAAACATTCAGGCAGGTGTGGTTGTAACTCAAGACCTGGCTACAACTTCATTTACGGCTTTCCAGGGGACGGTTGACAATATGCTGATAAGTACGGGTTTGGTAGCCCAAAATGTACAAACGGATCTTATCTCTCCCCTTGCCGATTCTACTGACGTAAAAGTACAAGTGGGATCAAGCGCAACACCCTCCGGAAAGTTCATTGTCCAAGATACCGAAGGAAGTGCTGTGGCTTCAATCGACAACGAAGGGAACGCCACATTCTCCGGAACTCTATATGCGGGAGCGATTGAGTCTCAGAGCCTGGATGACATTAAAGCCCTTTTGACCAGTGTCCAGACGGATCAGAATCTTTTGAAGGATGCTGCAAACTGGAATACTTTAACTGCAACAAACTCTGCAAGTCTTGATCAAATAGCGGTTGCCGATCTTTATGTAACCAATCAAGCGGCCATTAATTCTCTCTCCGTAACCAATAGTGTAACAATAGGTTCCGATATGGTATTTAGTTCAACGCTCAACGACCAGTCATTGGCCGTCAACAGCATCGATACGCTTTCCGCCCCCCTTAAGATTCAGGCTCTTGCCATGGCTCCTGTAGAAATCATGGCGGGCTTAGTCACAATTGATACTCACGGAAATGTAAATATCAGCGGGAATCTTTATGTTGCCGGCCGGGTTAAGGCTTCCGGATTGACTTTGTCGGAAACCGATGTCCCGGAGAATGCTACAGCTTCAGCTCTTCTTACTCTTCAAAACCTGGCCGGGAGCGAGGTTGCCTCGGTTAATGCATCCGGCTCGGCCCAATTCGGATCAATCTCCACTCCCCAACTTGTTATTGCGGGGGCTGATGCAACGCAATCGGGTACTATTATAAACGGGGTTATTTCTACAAACTCAACCGTCGGGCAGGCGGTTATCCCGGCGGGAACCAGTGAAATTACGATTAAAAATCCTAAAGTTACGGACTACACTTTGGTCTACGTAACTCCAACCTCTTCGACGGAAAACAACGTACTATATGTAAAGAGTAAACAGGGAGGTCAGTTTGTTGTTGGGTTTGCAAACCCAATAAATGTTGACGTCAGCTTTAACTGGTGGATAGTTCAAGTGAGCCAATGATTTTATGGACATAAAAGGAATACCTACTGATAAAAAGACATTAGCCATATTCGGCATATTACTTTTACTAGAAGGAGCCATTCTTAAAGGTCTGATTTTACAATGATAGCAAACCATATCAATATATATATATTTATATATCGTGAAATATTTTGATGTGAAAAGAAACAATTTGTTCTAAAAATGGGGTATTGACAACGCCTAAAAAATGCTAAATACTCATATGTACAAATAAAAAAAATGGAAATAACCAAGCTCATCCGAAATATCGAAAAATACATCTTGGTAGCACTGGCGGGTTTATTTGCTTTATTTGTTTTTCCGAAATTTGCCTCCCCCTTCGTTGTCCCTAAGGAAATTTTTGGGGCCGTTGCCGTATCGACAGTGTTGGTTCTTTGGTCGGTGAGATCGATTATTAAAAGAGAGTCGACTTTTTCTGTCGGAAAGTTTGATCTTGGAGTACTTTTGATAGCACTTGCCTATGTTGTTGCGGCGGTAGTTAAAACTCCGAACAAAATGGAGGCATTTTTCTTCCCCGGTACCGTAACTTTTGTCATTATTTCTGCTATATTCTATTTTCTGGTCAACCAGTTCGGCAGAAGGACAAAGAACCTGATTTTAATTGCGCTTTTCGGCTCGGGAATCCTTCTTACGATCTCAATTCTTTTTACGCAGCTTGGGCTTTTTGCCAAAATTCCCCAGCTTCCGGATTTTATGAAAAACTCTTCTTTCAATCCCGTAGGCGGAGCGCTGCCTTCGGCTCTTTACCTGGTAACCTTACTTCCCGTTGGTATTGCCCTGGTTATTAAGGAGAAGGACTTGGCCAAAAGGTTATTTTACGGGGTTGCGTCTGTTGTTATCTTTTTTGGAGCAGCTCTTCTTACCATTAACCTTCTTCCCGGAAAGCCCCAAGCCTTGATTTTTCCCAGCCTGCTGACCACCTGGGCGATAGTTATTGAGACCTTGAAGACAAGCCCAGTCTGGGGAATGGGCCCTGATAACTATGTTACCGCTTTTAACTTGTTTAGGCCCATTTCCTACAATCAAACTGCTCTTTGGGCCGCCAGATATGCCACCGCGAATAACTACTATTTTACTTTGATTACCGAGGTTGGTTTTGCCGGACTTGCAGCCATCTCGGTACTTCTTATCGGTATTTATAGGGCGGTAGTGGCGGGCTTTAAACAGAAAAACTGGGAGATTGCTTCTTTGGCTCTGCTGGTTGTGCTTTTTGCGATATTTCCATCCGCTCCGGTTCTCTTTTTCCTTTTGATGGCTCTTCTGGCGGTTTTCTCGAAATCGGAGGAGAAATCCGTAAGTTTGGCTACCAATAGGGTCCCGACTGCCATTGTTGCAGCTCCGATACTTATTGGGGTTGTTGCTTTGGCAATTTTTGGTACAAGGGCCGTGATGGCGGAAGTAACTTACAAGAAGTCTTTGGATGCATTGGGCAGCAACAACGCCAAGGATACCTATACGCTAATGGCTCAGGCGATAACCCAGAGCCCATATGTGGATCGGTACCACGCTTCCCTGGCGCAGGTAGAGATGGCCATTGCTTCGTCAATCGCCAACAACAAGGATTTGACGGAAGAAGACCGTCAAACTATAACACAACTGATCAGTCAGGCTATAAATGAGGGCAAGGCGACCGTGACCCTTAATCAGGGAAGGTCGGCCAATTGGGAGCTTCTTGCCCAGATCTATCAGAACATTATGTCCTTTGCCGAAGGGGCCGATCAGTTCGCCATTGATACATACACGCAGGCGGTTGCGCTTGATCCGATAAACCCCAACCTGAGAATCGGACTCGGTGGAGTGTATTACGCACTCGGCAGATACGATGACGCGATTGATATCTTTAAGCTTGCAGCTTTGGCAAAGCCCGATTTGGCCAACTCCCATTATAATCTGGCCATAGCCTATGGAGAGAAGAAAAACTATGACAGTGCAATTGCCGAGATGAACACGGTCTTGACCCTTGTGGCCAAAGATTCACCCGACTACACCTTGGCCAAAAATACTCTGGATGCCTTGGAGAAAGCCAGACCCGCAACGCCCGCCGCAGCCGGATCTGAAAATCTGACCCCTCCCCAAAAGCAGGAAACAGTCATAGAGCCTCCCATAGAACTTCCGGAAGAGGCTACTCCCCCCGCAGCCACACCGTAAAGGGTACTCCTTGCAAGTTCTTCGGATACAAAAGTTACCTGAAAACCCTGTTTTAGCCTCAATAAATGCCCCTTGCAAAGTCTCTTCTTACAAGGTAGTTTTAGATTATGCCTGCCAAACTGCTTAGAAGGGTGGCTGAAGAAGGTACGTTCAGTCATATATATAATAACGGGGTTGAAAATATAGCCATCTTCAAGGACCGGCAAGACTTTGAAGTCTTTCTGGGTTTTTTGAAAGATTACCTATCTCCGGTCAGTTCCGAAGTTCCCAAAAAAGAATTCACTATTGAAGGCCGCTCTTTCCGGGGCACTCCCCGCCAACCTAAAAATTACCTGGGCAGAGTCGAGCTTATCGCCTACCGGCTCACCCCTACCCATTTCCACCTCATCCTGCATCAGAATACCCCGGACTCGCTTGGGAATTTCATCAGGTCCCTCTGCACCAGATACTCGATATATTTTAATAAAAAATATTCCCATTCCGGAGCTTTATTCAACGGCCCCTACAAATCAGTTTATATCAAGGGTATATCCCAGCTTTTGCACTTCACCCGGTATCTCCACCGCAGTCCAGATAATGGTGAAGACCCTGTCAAAATATATACATCATACCCAGAGTATATCGGTCAAAGACAATCTTCATGGGTAAAGACGAACGCGGTGCTTTCGGTCAAAGGAGTAGACGAGTACAAGGATTTTGTAGAAAAATATCAGCTTAACCAAGAAGAAAGAGATATTCTCGAAGGTGTTCCTTTTGATGTCAAAGCCCCGCACAAGGAAGAAGTCCTTTATGCACCCGACACCGTTTCCGCTTCTTCCCATGGGACACCTGAACTTTCCCACAAGGCACCGCCTACTGATTTAAAACCCCGGCCCCGTATTTTCGAGTACGGACTGGCAATGGGGGTTTTTATTGTACTTCTGAGCTTTGGGTTAAATAATGTCCGTGTTTCTCAGGCAAGATATTCAACAAACTCTCCGGTTCTTTCCGAATCAACAAGCATTATGCCCTCCCCGACCGCTGCCTTACCACCCACCGGTTCTCCCGAACCAAAAATAATGGTAACAGTTAAAACTGCTGATGCCTCGGTAAGTGCCAATATCCGCAAGGAGCCGAGTTTTCAGGCGGAAATAATCGGTATGGCCAAAAACGGTGAAGTTTTTGAATCCGTGTCGATAGGCCCGGAGTGGAATGAGATCAAACTAAATGACGGTTCAATAGGATTTATATTATCAAAACTGGTACTAATAGATCAAACTAATATCTAATATGCGCAAGATTTTAACATATATCGGCTTTGTAATCGCATGTGTTTTGGTTTCTCTGCTTTTTGTAACCGCCACTACATATATTCAGTTAGCCGTTGCTGTCATCCTCTACCCCATCGTTGCCTATTTTGTAATGAAGATCCTCCCCCGCAAGACTAGAGTGGTCCCGGCAGTCGCGGTACAGACAGCGGGAACACAGGAGGAGGTTGCCGATTTTGACAGACGTACATTTCTCAAACTTGTGGGGGCAACAGGAATTTTCTTTTTTGTGTCCTCGCTTTTCGGTAAATGGGCCGGTGCTTTGCCGTTTGGCAAATCCTTGGGGTTGGGAGGCAATAGCATACAGGGGAATTCCGCCACCCCCGGAGCCGGCAACCCAGGATCTTTGACTGCAAATGGCTACCAAATTTCCGAGATCGATGACGGCGCAATTACGTTTTACGGATTTACCAATGTTGACGGATCCTGGCTAATCATGAAGGAAGACACCGAAACAAGTTCTTTCCGCTATGCAAAAGGAAGCTCGGGATTTCCCGCAAGTTGGGATAACCGGCAAAATCTCAAGTACGACTACTACTATAATCTCTTCTGAGATTCTTTTGTATTAAGCCCTGCCCGGATTTGGCTTTCGCGGGTAACTATGGCTCCGTAAAAAAGAATACTCAGGGAGAACAACAAAAACATTGCCGCCTGACGCACATAAAATGGAGTCGTCGTATCAACCATCTGTTGATCCGGTGAAGCCGTGACCAAAAGCCAATTTCTGTTTCCCAAAGGTACGGGGGAATATGAAATCAGACGGCCGTCCCTAGCTAAACTCCCTTCCTTTGTCGTATTTAGGGCATCCTTGAGACTGTCGCTGACAGTTTGATTACCCAGAAACGGTTCTTCGCCGGCTTCAAAAACCTTGACTCCCACTTTATCAGGCGTCTTGCTATCGTACAATAGATCCCCTTGCACACCTATCAGATACACCTCTGTAGCATCCGATATTTTCATTAACTCCAAATAGTGTTCCGTCAAAGGCTTCAATTTCGCCGAGGTAACTACAGCCCCTACAAAAACGCCGTTTTGAAATACCGGAGAGACCACCGGAATTATTACCTGGCCCTTGGTGCCGCCCATTCGGCTAACAATCGAGGTGCCAACCAAATATTCCCCTTCATCTGACCAGTTTTTGGCCCAGTCAAAATAATCACGGTCGGCCAGGGAAACTCCCACATCTTGCGTTCCCAAAACATTGGAGATAAACCTGACAATTCCGCGGCTGTCCGTTAATGCGACTCCGGCAACCAGGCCGCTGTTGCTCCATTGAGTTACAAAGGCGTCTAAATCAGATTGGGTATTTTCACCCCAGCTTTCCATACTGCCCAACTTCGCAAGTACCGCAACCGAATTGCCGAACGTTTCGAAAAAAGCCTCAAGATTGCTGGCTTCAGCTCTCGTCACCATTTGTTGCTGATTTAAAAACTGGTTAGTGACCGCAGGTTTGACTCTCCAGCTTAGGATTACTAAAAAGGCAGCACCCAAACCCACTATCAAAAGAAGGCCAAATAACCAAATCCTGCCCGACAATGCTTTCCAAAACATCTTGTTTAAAGGTTAGGGCCAAATGTTTACCCTGTCAATACGTCTTGAGCGTCCCACTGTAAAATTGTTGGGGTATGTCATATAATCGGCCGTATGCTCTCGATCATAATTCCGTCTTATAAAGATCCCCTACTGGGTAAAACCATTGAATCTCTTCTGGAAAACGCCGAGGGTGAAATAGAAATAATCCCCGTTCTTGACGGATACTACCCGGAAACCCCGATAAAAGAGGATAGAAGAATAAGAGTTGTGCACCTTGGCAGAAATCAAGGTATGCGAAGAGCGATAAACGCGGGAGTTTCGGTAGCCCGGGGGGAATTTCTGATGCGGAACGACGAGCACCAGATGTTCGGCAAGGGATATGACGTAATTCTTACCCGTGATTGTCAGCCTAACTGGATTATCACACCCAGGCGTTATGCGCTTGATCCTGTAAAGTGGGAAATAATGAAAGAGGTTCCACCGGTAGATTTCATGAAGCTTAAAATCGTCAACATGGCACCCGGTGTCAGAAAATTTTCAGGTGTTGAGGCCCCGGGAGATCCGGGAAAACCCATTCAGGAATCAATGGCTATGCAGGGAAGCTGTTGGGTAATGCCGCATGCATGGTGGGACAAAGTTATCGGAGAGCTCGAAAACGAAGGTTATGGACCACATTATCAGGACAGCCATGAGATGGTGTTTAAAACCTGGCAGGCAGGGGGAAAATTAATGGTAGATAAAAACACCTGGCACGCCCACAAACACAGGAATTTTCCCCGGACGCATAATAACGGCACTGCCGAAAACCCATCCAATAATGAATCCTGCTGGGCTTATTCATTAAGTATTTGGGAAGATTACTATAATAAAGAAATTAAACCAAGGTGGAAGGTTTAACAAAATTGGAGTTATAATTCCATCACGGTGGCTATTATATATGAAAGTATGAAAAAAACTATTGGGGAGCTTATCGACGGACTGTCTATTACTAACAACAAGATCTTCCATCTCGTCGACAAAGTCCAGCGCAACGAGCATACGCGCGAGGATGCAAAAAAAATCCAAGATTTAAATAAGTTAAGAAGTGAGTATATGAATGCTATAAACGAATTCTTTAAGGAAAGGATAGATATAAAAGTGTGATTAGTATTTTCTCTGGAACAAAATTAACATCCTCCCGGATTAGAGGTATAGAAATGGCTACCTATCTCCAGGCCAAACACAACCCAAAAGAAGGATATAAAAACGATGTTTGTATTTATGTCAAACCCAAAGAAATGAGCGCAATTAAAGACGGTGACTGGGTTGATTTTCTAGATTCCAACATCAGCCTCATCGTCCAGTTGAAGGATCGGCCAAAGGTAAAGGTGATTGCCGCTTCGGAAGCCAGCAATGAAGCCCTCAAGCGGGTTTTGCCAAACGAAATTATCCTTATTCCCTCACATCACATCAATCAGGAAAAACTTAAAAGAACAAGAAGGCAGATCTCTATCGGAGGCTATATCGGAGGATTCTCACCCATGTATGAAGAAATTAGAAGAGGGTTAAAGAAAATCGGATTTGATTTTGTAACCTGCTTCGATTTCAAAGGACGAACAGATGCGATGAAACTGTACGAAAGCATCGATCTTCTGATTATTGGGTGGTGGACCGGAGACGACAGCCCCCATAAGATACCGACCAAGATTATCAACGCCGCCTCGTTTGGAATCCCGTCGATTGCATATCCTTTGCGCGGATATAAAGAAATTGAAGGATTTTATGTTTCTGCTCATAATTTAAGTGAGATAATAACTGAAGCGGAAAAATTTAAGGATGAGGACTATTACAATAGATGGGCAAAGAAGATTTCCAAGATGGCTGAAAAATACCATATTAGCAAGATTGCCAAACTATATAAAAAACTAAAACCAGGTTTTCCTGCTTAAATCTCTTGAAGGAATGGGGTATTATACACATTCGGAGAGAAGAGTAATTCCATACCTTCCCTGCTGAGAATCGGGTAAAATGGTGCGTATAGAATATCCATATGGGTTCAAACAAAAAACCAATAAACTTATCAATAATAATTCCCAGTCGAGATTGCCCCTATTTAATGAAAACTATCCAAAGTATATTAGACAATTGCGTCACCAATATTGAAATTATGGTAAATATTGACGGAAAACCCCCGAGAAAATTTATTAAGGACAAAAAGGTCACATATATCGTACAACCTACTCCAATTGGGATGCGGGGCGGAATAAATAATGGGCTTAAAGCAGCTAAGGGCAAATTTATAATGAAGTGCGATGACCACTGCTTATTTGCTAAAGGATTTGACAAGATTCTGACAAACACCATGCAAGAGAATTGGCTGGTAACCCCCAAACGTTATTCTCTAAACGAAGTGAAATGGGAAAGGGATGAAACCCGACCAATTAAAGAATATCTCTACCTATCCTATCCCAAAAAGTCCGTTCACGGACTTGCCATGTTCCCCGTAGATTGGAATAAAAAAAGTGATCGTCTTATAGATGATACCATGATGATTCAGGGAAGCTGTTGGCTAGCAAACAGAAAATATTTCATGAAACGAGTGGGTTTTCTTGACGATAAGCCTGAAACGTACGGGACCTTTGCCCAGGAACCCGTAGAAGTTGCTTTGAAATACTGGCTTGGAGGCGGGGCGGTCAAGGTAAACAAAAATACCTGGTATGCCCACCTAAAAAAGAGTAAAAGGTACTATAACGAAACAGGCTGGGCAGAAAAGTTTGCAAAGCAGAACAAAGCAGTAGCAAAAGGCAATGAATGGGCAACCGTACACTGGATGAATAATGAGGAACCCAACATGATTCACCCTTTTAGCTGGTTTATAAAAAAATTTCAACCGATTCCGGGTTGGGAGAATTACAAATGAAAAAAATACTAATAACAGGATGCGGAGGGATGTTGGGCGATGCTGTTTATGCTCAATTACGTAAAAGGTATCATGTCAACGCCACCGACATCAACCTCATTGAACCCTGGCTAAGTTACTTGGACGTCAGAGACCTTAAGAGTGTTAAAAAGGTTTGCGCCGAATTCAAACCGGATTATCTGATTCATCTGGCAGCCTTAACCGACATGGAATACTGTGAAACCCACCCAGAAGAGGCGGCGCAAGTTAACGGAACTGCCACAGAAAATCTGGTTAAAATCTCCAAAAAACTTGATATTCCCTTTGTCTACATCAGCACTGCAGGTATTTTTACCGATGACAAAAAGGAGCATAGCGAAAAAGACGACCCCAAAGACACTCCTGTAAGTGTATATGGCAAAACCAAATACCAAGGTGAGGTAGCAGCGAAATCATGGCGTAAGTCGATCATAATCAGGGCCGGTTGGATGATGGGTGGCGGACCCAAAAAGGACAAAAAATTCATCAATAAAATTGTCAAACAATTAAGTAGCGGCGCTACAAAGATAAATGTGGTCAACGACAGGGTCGGCACCCCAAGCTATACCTACGATTTGGCAAAAATAATTGTATTTCTTCTCGAAAGGAATCTTTACGGTTTATATCACGGCACTTGCGACGGAGGAAACGTAACCCGCCACGATGTCGTCAGTCATATACTTGAATGTTTTAACTTGCAAGACAAGGTCAAAGTGGTTGAGGTGGGATCAGATTATTTTAAGGATAGTTTTTTTGCCCCGCGGCCGTTTTCCGAACAGCTAGGCAACAAAAAACTTAAATCCACCAACCCAGAATTATTCCGCAGCTGGCGGGACTGTTTAAAGGAATATTTAGGCATGTTTTATTGGAAAGTATCAGGCAACCATACCCCGCTTTGCGATCTGGCCTATAAATACGGAACCGACAAATGTCCGGAAATAAACCATTCGTATACCCCTTTTTATTACAAATTGCTACAACCCAAAAGAAACTCTATCAAAAAGATTTTGGAAATAGGAATAGGCTACCCGTCCAACATGAATCATATCGTCCCCCATTACCGGGCGGGTGCAAGTTTATATATGTGGAGGGAGTTTTTCCCCAACGCCATGATTTACGGAGCTGATATTCTCCCGGAAGCGTTGTTCAAAGACGCACATATAGAAACTTTTTTGTGTAACCAGAAAAAAGACACGGACCTAACGAATTTAATCAAAAGCACGGGCTCGGATATCGATATCGTAATTGACGACGGCTCTCATGTAAAAAAGGTCCAGGTGTTTACTTGCCTTATCCTATTGCCTCTTCTCAAAAAAGATGTTATTTACATAATAGAAGATGTTAAAGATGCCGTCGAGGTTACCGGAATGATTAAAAAACTCGGCGGGTATGATTGCGAGGTTCCGAAGTTGAACCCGGAAAGGCAAGTGAGGCAGGATTGTTTGGTTATTGTTAAAAACAAATGAAAAATCTACTGGTTTATGTAAGTAAAGATAAAAAGTTTAACCGGGAGTGTGAGACTCTGGCCAAAATCCAAATTGACAACAGTCTTCGTTTAAAGTGGAGAAAAGAAGATATTTTAATGGTCACTAACTTTGATTATGAGTATCGGGGAGTTAAAGCTATCGTTGTAGGGGACGAGAATTATTGTGCAGTCAGGCCAAGATCGATTAAAACTTCGATAATCCCCCACTTAATTGAAAAGGGAATCATAGAAAAAAGGCATATTTACTGGAATCATGATTTTGACGCTTTTCAATTGCATTCTATCAAAGATGAAGAATTGGGACTAGACGGTTTTGATGCGGGCTTTACCGACTACGGTTGGAAAAACGACTGGTGTTTGGGAAGTGATTTTATAAAGGAGAGCGCAAAAGACATCTTTGAGTGGCTGAGGGACGCAATATTTGCTAATTGGGAGGATGAGGAAATACTCGGAAGAATTACGAGAAGGAATACACATAATATCAACTCGAGAATAAAGAAAATGAATATAACTTATCAGATTGGAATGAAAAACGTTGATTTTAACTACAAAATAGCTGCAAAACCGCTAAAAGTTCTCCACTTCCATCCGCATAAACCGGGGCTCCTAGACATCTTCATGTACGGCAAAAACCAAACGGACAAACCCCTTATGCCTAAGGGTTTAATCAATATATTTAATAAACACGGAATAAAGTAAATACGTTATGAGCAAACCATCAGTGGTGGCAATCTTGCCGAATTTTTAAAAAGTATTAGAAAAAGGTGCGAAAACCTATAGAGATCCATAATATTTGCAATCCAAATATTAATTCCCAAACGAATATCCTGGGTATCGGAATGAAGGTCATGGAAATTTTCAGAAATATATGAATAGAGATTTAACAATAATTTATTACTCATCTAATCGGGAAGTGCCCGAGTTTGAGACCAGAATTAGGAACAATATTTTAAAAGTTTGTGGCGATTTGCCCATAATAAGCGTTACTCAAAAGCCGATAGACTTTGGAAAAAATATTGTTGTTGGAGATGTGGGAGCTTCTGGGTTTAACATGTTTAGGCAAGTTCAAATTGCCTGCAAGGAGGCAACAACGAAGTTCGTAGTTTCTGCTGAAGCGGATTGCTTGTACCCCCCGGACTATTTCACCTTTATTCCCGAGAAGGACAACGTATGTTACCGTAATAAAAATCTATATGTAATGGGTCAATATAGAACCTATTTCTACAAAAAGGAGGAAGGTGCAACGCACGCCCAAGTGGTCGGGCGGGAGTTCTGCTTAAGAACTCTGGATAAACTTTTTGAAGGAGGTCCGAATTGGTCAATCAAGGAGAGAAATTTCCCCAAAGAGAGGACTCATCAAAAAAAGGAGGATGTTTTTGGCAGTGACGAAATTGAATTCTACGAGACAAAAAATCCGATTGTACAAATAAAAACAAGCCACAGCATGCGACATTACACTCATTCTGATAGAATACCTCGTGACGAACTTCCCTATTGGGGCAAGGGGGTAGATTTTAGAAAAAAATATTACGATATCGGATTTAGGCATTAAATATGAAACTAATAGATGCAATTAAAGAGCAGCACGGAAGGCCATTTACAATCCCCGATTGCTCCCGTGATGAACTCCCCGAATGTTTTAAACAAATGGGCTACAAAACAGGGGCAGAGGTCGGGGTTTATAAGGGGGCGTTTACCGAAAAATTCTGTAAAGCAGGCTTAAAAATGTATGCCATAGATCCCTGGAAGGCATATCAGGGAGCCGGCCGTACTCAACAGGAACAAGCAAGGCAAGACTTCCTTTACGGGCATACTCAAAGGACTCTCGCTCCCTATAAAGACTGTACAATAATCAGAAAGACGTCGATGGACGCTCTAAACGACTTCGGCCCGGGAAGCCTGGACTTTGTCTATTTGGACGGCGATCACCGCTTCCCGTACGTGGCACAAGATATTTATGAATGGAGCGAGAAAGTCAAAAACGGTGGGGTGGTCTCCGGGCATGATTATTTCTGCACGGATCCACGGGCAAAAAATGTTTTGTGCCAGGTGGGCGCGATAGTAGATGCTTATGTTAGTGCCTTCGGAATTGAAAATTTTTATGTATTCGGACGGTCCAAATCACTGGAACTTGAGGCCAAAGATGACAGATATCTAAGCTGGATGTGGATTAAGCCTCTCTGACATGACAAGCACAAAAGGGTGCATTTACTACACCGATAACCGCCCGAAGTCTTTTATTTTGGATAAATGCCGTGAGGAAATTTTAAAAGGCTGGAAAGGTCCCCTGGTTTCGGTTTCGCTTCAACCGATTGACTTCGGCAAAAATATAGTCTTGGCAGGGGTAGAACGCGGACTCCCGACTATGATCAAACAAATAACAATGGCTTTGGAGGCACTGGATACTGACATTGTCTTTTTTCTGGAACATGATGTTTTATATCACCCGTCTCATTTCGATTTCACTCCCCCAAAGGAAGAAATCTATTATTACAATCTCAATAACTGGCGCTGGGGAATTAAGGAAAATTTTGCTATTACATACGATGGTCTGACCTCCCTTTCTCAACTCGCATGTTACCGAAAAACTGCCCTAAACCATTATAAAGGAAGACTTAAATACATCATTGACCACGGACTTAACAAGGACCAAAGCCGGGATCCGAGATGGGGACGGGTTATGGGCTACGAGCCCGGAACAAAGCCCAGGAGGAGGGGTGGTTTTTCCGATGAAAAGTTTGAGATTTGGAAAAGCGATTTTCCAAACATAGATATCCGCCACAGACATACATTTTCCCCGCCGAAATACAATTTGGCTGATTTCAAACATCAACCGATAAACTTCCGCCAAGAGAAAATTGAAAATATTCCTTACTGGAATCTGAAAACGTTGCGGGATCAATGGCTGGATAAATACATAATAAATTAAATGAATAAAGGCATGGTTCTCCACACCGCTTTTCCCGGCTTTGATAATGCCTAAGTATGCTGTATTATTGCCTCACGCGAAACCTATGGCTGATCTTTCAATATTAATACCGGCACGGAATGAAATATTTCTGGCCCGCACGATAGAAGACCTCCTGGCAAACATCGAGGCTGATACCGAGATCATCGCTGTTTTGGACGGGGTACCCGCCAACCCTCCGATTCCCAAAAATGAAAGAGTAAATGTAATCTCCCTTTCCGAAAGTATCGGACAAAGGGCGGCAACTAATCTTGCCTGTAAATTAAGCCGCGCCAAATATGTAATGAAGGTAGACGCACACTGCGGATTTGATAAAGGTTTTGACCGAAAAATGCTCGAGGCATTTAAAATTACCGGAGACAACGTTACGATGGTCCCAATTATGCGTAACCTCTGGGCATATGACTGGAAATGCTACCACTGCGGCTGGAAAAAATACCAAGGCCCCACTCCGGAAAAGTGTGGGCAGTGCGGTAAGGGAGACAAAATTAGAAGAAAGATGCTTTGGATCGGAAAACATAACCCTCAAAGTACTTCTTACTGCTTTGACTCGTCTCCCCATTTCCAGTACTTCGAGGATTGGAAACACCGGCCGCAATACGAAAAAGACAAGAGAGAAACGGGACTGACTGAAACAATGAGCCTGCAGGGCAGCTGCTGGATGTTGACCCGCGAAAAATACTGGGACCTTAATGTTTGCGAAGAAGCATTTGGGGGTTGGGGTTCTCAGGGAATTGAAGTTGCGGTTAAAACCTGGCTTTCCGGAGGTAGAGTTATTGTCAATCATAAAACTTGGTATGCACATATGTTTAGAACCCAAGGGGGCGACTTCGGGTTCCCCTACCCGATTTCAGGAAAGGATCAGGAAAAGGCGAAAAGATATGCAAGGGATTTGTTTTTCAACAATAACTGGAATAAGCAAATTCGCCCTCTTTCCTGGCTCATCGAAAAATTCTGGCCGGTGAAGGGGTGGGCAGAAGAAGACTTGACCAAGCTTAAAACAAACACTTTCAGATTTAAAGAGAAAGCGGAGCCAAAACCTGCCGAGAGTGAGCCCGTTACAAGTGATCCGGTAAGAAACCATCAGACGGGTGTTATTTACTCCGCCACTTAATCAAGAAATTCTTCAGAGTTAGAATCTCATAGTTACAAATTTTAAGAATGTATATAATGGCTTAGCCGTTTTGAAACGGTTATGTTGTTGTATATAAATGTTTAAGAATAAATACTTCTCAGATGGCTTCAGAAAGGAGGAGATTAGTATAAAAACTAACAGGAGGAAAATCTAATGGCAGTAACATACGTCAAAGCTAGTACCCCCAATACAGATGCGGCGGGAGCCTTTACAGTAACAGGTGCAGCTCCTGCTGTTGCTGGGAATATTATCATCCTTCAAATTTTTCAGGACGGTACTACTGACGGGGCGGTAACTCAAACCAGTGCTACCAATATTACTGCTCTAGATGGTACGGCTAATACATGGACTGCTATTACCGAACAGTCGGTAGGAGCATCAGACGAAGGTAGACAGTATCTATGGGTAGGGCGTTCAAGCGGAAGGTCTACTCCCACATTTACAGGCGGCAACACAACTTCAGAGGATCTTTACCTCAGGATGTATGAGTTTAGCGGAGTAGATGCTAATGCCACGACTTTATCTGGGATTCTTGAAAACGGTACTGCAGGAACTGTAGCTAACGGCACTGGAACATCTGCGTCCGTTTCTGATACAAGCGTTCAGACACTGGGAGATGGCCGGCTCGCATTAAATTTTATCGCTGTAAACGATGATCCCCAGGCAGCAGAACTAGCCGCAATGACTGGTGAAACAGGGGGGGATTGGGCTTATCCTGTTGCTGCGTGGGGTTCTAGTTCTGGCACTGACGGTACAATCGCTTTAGTTACAGCTTCTATCCCTTCTTCGGGAACAATTGATGGAGGCTCAGATGCCATAACTTCAGCTGCTTGGGGGGTGATAGGCTTTGCCCTTAAACCTGAATTTACTCCAACAGTAGCTTTAAGTACCCCTGCAGATGACGCGACAGGAGTAAGTACCACCCCAGCCCTAGTTTTTACAGGAACAGATGCTAACTCAGATGAAGTGGAATATGAGGTACAGGTAGATACAGTAAACACTTTTGATTCTTCGTCAGCCACTATGGCTAGCAATAGTGAAAGTACTTATGACCATGATTACATTGATAATTATAATTCAGTACCTCCTTCATGGTATGGTCAGACATTTACCCCACCTTTTATGGGACCCGTCACTTCAGTTAAGTTTTATTTAAAAGGTTCCGATGGTTTAACGGGTAACATGCCAGTTAGATTGTATGCCACAGACACCTCTGGTACTCCAGTAGGTGAAATATTAGCCACATCAGCTAATTTGGATTTATCTAGTCTTTCAACTTCTGCTTATGAACTAGTAGAGTTTATATTTAGTTCCCCATACACAGTTGAGTCTGGGGTTCTGTATGCATTAACTTTAGAAAATCTTAGTTCCTCTAACCTATATGTTGGTGCAGATATTAGTTCTCCTGCTTATACAAATGGTACTGCAATTAGTATGAGTCCCGGTGGTTACCTGACTGTTGCTAGTGATTTATGTTTTTATGTTTATAGTGGAGGTTCTCTTCTTGACATCTTCTCCCTCGCCGATAACGATGCTAACTGGGCAGGCACAGGAGCACCTAATCCCTTTCCTTCAGGAAATGAAATAACCTATACAGTACCGGCAGGAAGTGCTTTAGCCGCAGGAACTACTTATTACTGGAGAGTACGAGCTATTGACCCTCTAGGAAGTAATGCCTGGGGATCTTGGAGTCCTGGGGCACATAGTGGATATAGTGAGTTTACAACACAGGCAACAGGTTCATTTTCGCCTTCGATTTCTCCATCTGTAAGTCCAAGTGCGTCTCCTTCGGTATCCCCCTCAGTCAGTCCGTCTATCTCGCCTTCTGTAAGTCCCTCAGTTAGCCCTAGTGTTTCCCCAAGTCTATCTCCCAGCGTTTCTCCTTCTGCATCTGTTTCGCCATCAATCTCACCCAGTGTTAGTCCTTCGGAAAGCCCATCAGTATCGCCCTCGGTCTCGCCTTCAGTTTCACCCTCTGCATCCATATCTCCATCGACCTCACCCAGTGTTAGTCCATCAGTAAGTCCCAGTGCAAGTGCTAGCCCATCGGTCTCACCATCGGCTAGTCCGTCGGTGTCTCCCAGCGTTTCTCCTTCCGTAAGTCCGTCGGCTTCTGTTAGTCCGTCTATGAGTCCGAGTGTATCGCCCTCTGTAAGTCCCTCTGCATCAGTTTCACCATCTATCAGTCCTTCTGTGTCTCCCTCCGTCAGCCCCAGTGTCAGCCCCAGTGTCTCACCCAGCGCAAGTATCTCTCCAAGTGTTAGTCCCAGCGTGTCGCCAAGTGCTTCTCCTTCTATTTCACCTTCCGTTTCTCCATCAGCTTCTATATCTCCGTCAGTTTCGGAAAGTGTAAGTCCATCCGTTAGCCCAAGTGCGAGTGTAAGCCCGTCGGAATCACCGTCAGTTAGTCCATCTGTATCTCCAAGCTTTAGCCCTTCGATCTCAGCCAGTATATCGCCAAGCATATCTCCGAGTGTGTCCCCTTCGGCTTCCGTATCCCCATCGGTTTCCCCCAGTATCAGCCCTTCTGTCTCCCCAAGTGCCAGCCCAAGTCAAAGCCCATCGGCATCAATTAGTCCTTCCGTAAGTCTATCCATTTCTCCTTCTTTCTCTCCGTCCGCATCCATTAGTCCCAGTGTCTCTCCCAGCATATCGCCCTCGATCAGTCCATCAGTATCCCCTTCGGAGTCTCCCTCTGCATCAGCTAGCCCATCTATTAGCCCTAGCGTATCTCCTTCTGTCTCGCCCAGTGCTTCTGTGTCCCCTTCGGTAAGTCCGTCTGCAAGTGTTTCGCCTTCTGTCTCCCCATCGGCCAGTCCATCTGTCTCTCCGAGTCAAAGTCCATCGATTAGCCCATCAATTAGTCCGAGTATATCTCCTTCCGTTTCGCCTTCAGCGTCGATTAGTCCGTCAATTAGTCAATCAGCAAGTCCGTCAGTGTCACCGAGTGCGAGTATTAGCCCTTCACTAAGTCCAAGCATGTCTCCTTCTGTTTCTCCTTCTGGGTCAATCTCACCCTCAATAAGTGCTTCCGTTTCGCCTTCTGTCTCCCCTTCAGCATCTATTTCTCCGTCAATAAGTCCTTCTATTAGTCCGTCTGTTTCCCCATCGACTAGTCCATCTGTCTCTCCGAGTCAAAGTCCATCGGCTTCGATTTCCCCGTCTGTCTCTCCAAGCGTTTCTCCTTCAATAAGTCCATCGGTAAGTCCAAGTTTGTCTCCTTCGGTAAGTCCTTCAGCTTCGGTTTCACCAAGTATCTCGCCAAGTTTGTCTCCTTCGGTTTCCCCCAGCGCAAGTATTTCACCTTCCATTTCTCCAAGCGTTTCTCCTTCGATAACTATATCATCGTCTATCAGTCCAAGTGTGTCACCCAGTGTCAGTCCATCGGTAAGTCCTTCGGTATCATCTTCTCAAAGCCCTTCCGCATCAGTATCCCCATCAGTTTCACTGTCCGTAAGCCCAAGTGTATCTGCGAGCGTTTCCCCGTCGGTTTCCCCTTCAGCCGGATCAAGCGAGTCTCCATCACTTTCACCAAGTATAAGCCCATCAATTAGCCCCTCAGTTTCCCCATCTGTCAGTCCTTCGATTTCCCCTAGTGTTTCGCCATCAATCAGTCCTTCTGCTTCGATTTCTCTATCTGTAAGCCCGTCGGTTTCACCATCAGTCAGTCCGTCGATAAGCGCTTCCGTTTCACCAAGCCCCAGTGTTTCTCCTTCGACTAGTGCGAGCATTTCTCCTTCCATTAGCCCATCAGTCAGTCTGTCGGTGTCACCCTCAATTAGTCCAAGTGTCTCTCCTTCGGTTTCACCAAGTATCTCGCCAAGTTTGTCTCCTTCGGTTTCCCCCAGCGCAAGTATTTCACCTTCCATTTCTCCAAGCGTTTCTCCTTCGATAATCAGCCCTTCGGTGTCACCAAGTATAAGCCCATCCATTTCGCCCAGCATCTCACCTTCTCAAAGTCCGTCAGTGTCCGTATCACCTAGCCAATCTCCCTCCGCCTCTCTGTCACCGTCAGTATCGCCCAGTGCAAGTATTAGCCCTTCAATAAGTCCAAGTGTCTCACCTTCGGTTTCACCTTCTGGATCAATCTCACCCTCAGTAAGCCCTTCTGTTTCACCTTCTGTCTCTCCTTCAGAATCTATTTCCCCGTCAATAAGCCCATCCCGCAGCCCGTCAGTTTCTCCATCCATCAGCCCGTCAGCAAGTCCGTCTGTGTCACCAAGCGCAAGTATTTCGCTGTCTATTAGCCTGAGTGCTTCTCCATCTGTTTCCGCCTCGATATCGCCGTCTGTTTCACCTTCTGTAAGTCTCAGCGTTTCTCCTTCGATAAGCCAATCGGTAAGTCCAAGTTTGTCTCCTTCGGTAAGTCCTTCAGCTTCGGTTTCACCAAGCGCAGGCTTTTCAATTTCACCCAGCGTTTCACCGTCTCAAAGCCCTTCGGCTGCGGCTCCCTCAAGTCTCAGTCCATCCGTGTCTCCATCAATTTCTCCTTCAATTGCCATTTCAACCTCACTATCTCCAAGTGTGTCCCCTTCTATCTCAGCATCCCCATCAATACCGTCTTCAATATCTCTTTCTGTATCACCAAGTGCGAGTCTAAGTCCAAGCCTGAGCCCATCGGTCGGTCCTAGCGGGAGTCCGCCAGCTTTGCCCAGCACCAGTGCCTCTTTCTCTGTTAGCCCAAGTGCCTCACCGTCACTGTCTGCTAGTGCTTCTCCTACTGAATCAGCATCACCTTCACCTGCCACGGTGGTATATTCTGCCAGCGCCAGCCCGAGTGTTTCTCCGTCGATCAGCCCCTCTCCCGCCCGCTATGCATCACCAGAAAAGCCCAGCTTTTATTATGACTCCGCTATTGTTCTCCGGGATGTGGCAAATCGTGATGTTAACTTAAGTGGGCTTCAAGATACCATACCTTCATGGAACAATGCAGGCCGGCCGAAGAATTTAAAACCCGCCACATTAGGTTTCAATATTGAGACAAAGGATCTCGAATTATATGACGGATCATTATGGCATAGGCTGCCAATGAAAAAAGTATAGTATCTTGCAATATTTTTTGACTATAAGCGTATTCTTAAAGCCGTATCTAACTACCCATAGTTCCTTATAAGCTTCTGGTACTCTCCTACTCCTATAACCATTACCGATCTCCAATATATTAACTAAATCATGATTTTACTCATTTGTTGCATTTTGCGGGCTTCCATGAATTATAAGGGGAATTTCCTAGATAGCTTCCTGAATAATCGGATAGTTAAGAAGGCTCAGTCTACTAAAAGACTCTTGTAAATCATAATCGCTTTATACATACTTGTAATCTACTTGCTATCTTCAGTGATAGCAAGTAACTTAAAACTGTGACTGCCCATGATTATCAAGCCAAACTAAATGGGGTACTATATTCCCATGTTTATCGTGATCTCGCATCTGAAAAAATTTTCATTGATAACGAAGATTATCAGGCATTCGTAAACTTCTTAAATGAATACTTGTCTGACAAAAATGTTGATGATAGTAAAAAAATATTTACAATAAGGGGGCATACTTACCAAGGAGTCCCCCGTTTACCTAAAAACTTCTCTAAACAGATTGAGCTTTTAGCCTATAAGTTAGAGCCAAATCGTTTTGACTTCCTGATAAGAGAAAATGTTCCTGGGACTACTCAAAAGTTCATAAGAGCCGTATCAACAAGGTACGCCCTATACTACAACAAGAAACATCATCGAACCGGTTCCCTATTCAAGGATACTTACAAACTGGAAAGAATCAGCGATCCTGCACTACTACCAGGTCTAATTCGTAGCCTCCACAGTAACTTTAGTAAAAAAGACGGTGTGCCCGATCATGCTTACTCTTCATGCCCTGAATATCTTGGTCAAAGAGCATCGAATTGGATCAATTCGCAGGCTATACTTTCTAATGAAGGACTGGGTGATCAAAAGCTGTACCCGGAAAAGGGTAAACCGGAAACCGGTGTACGTGTCACCCGTTATCGCCCAAGATCCAAAGCCAGGGTACCAGAAATAATATTATCCATTGCGATTCTGGCTATGCTAATAGCTCAAAGTATATTAAGAATCGAAACTTCTTCAACATCAAAAGCTTCATACTCGCCTCCTTCATACGCTACGGTTCTGGGTGACAAAAGGGAAGCAACGGAAGACGAAAATATAAAAACCGTAGAAGTGAATCAAGGGAAGGTTTTAATTGATACCGTTGATAATTTGGAAAGTGTAGATATCTATCGGGACGCTTTGTTATCGTCACTTAAAATTGGCGAGGCTAAGGATAATGACATCTTTGAGCTTGTTTCTGAAAGCCCGGGCTGGTATCAAGTAAAACTTATTAATGGGTCAACTGGCTATGTCTCGTCAGAATATTCGGAAATAATAACGAATTATTAAAATGATCAAAAAAATTATGTTATATGGCAGTTTCTTGGCTGCCAGCTCTGCTGATACGGCCGTTTTCCTTGCGTCTAATGATTATTTTCATCTTGCGCTTGCCATCCTTCTTTATTTCCCGTTAATTTATATTGCTTTTATAATATTTCCTCGCAGAACCGAATTTGCTGGGAATGTCCCAATCCACCAGGGAAATGGAATAGAGCCAAACCTGCTAACCACTAACAAGATCGGACAATTTTCCGGCTCCCCTTCCCCTTCGACCGACAGCGTCGAAGTTTCCGACATCAATAAACGGGTGTTTCTCAAAATGATTGGGGCTACGGGTTTATCCTTCTTCATTTCTTCTCTTATTTCAAAAAGGTTGCCTTCTCATGTTTTCGGGCAATCTGAAGAACCAACAACAACCTCTATCATAGATTCCACAGGAGAGGCAGTAGACCCTGCCAAGCACCACCCCACTGACAGCTATAAAATTTCCGAGGTCGACTATGGAATTAATACCTATTATGGCTTTATTGATGAAAATGATGGCTGGTTCATTATGGAACAAGATACAAATGCCGGAACCTACCGTTATATAAAAGGCAATGCGAATTTTCCTGATAATTGGAGGAGCCGCGAAAGTCTTACATATGACTATTACAATAAAATTTTTGCCAAATCGTGATCTTAATACGTGTTTACAATCAATAGGAAGTTGAATAGTAAGTGAAGCATGATTTGGACGACGATAGACTTGGGATCGAAAGCGTACCCCACTAGGAATACTCCCGGTGTTTCGATGGAAGCCATGTACAAAGCAACAGCCAGTGTGGCTAGGACCAAACCGTGATTACCCACCCACTGGTCCTGCTCAAAGCCGAACAAAGAATCGATGGCAAACGAGTTGAAAGCTAGCCTGCCGTACCACAGAAAAGCGGTATTTTTATGGCGCTTCAGAAAACCACTTCGCAAATGTCAATTGATGTTTGTAAACTCACAAAATCTTATAGTTGGAACGCACAAAAATGTATATAATGGCTTAGCCGTTTGAAACGGTTGTGTTGTTGTATAAATGATACTTATTATTGTTAATAGGCCGCATGCGAATAAAAATATATTTTAATGCTGTAATTTATGTAGGTTTTACGTTCAAGTAATCTAAAATGGCAACACGGTTGTATCTACCATCAACGGGGACTCCCGCGGTAACCCCCGCTTATAGTGCGTCTTGGACCGGAACTGACGAGGCGTCAAGGCTAAGTGCTGTAACAACAAAAATCTCTTCGGCGATGGCCTCTGCTTCGACCACAACCGATACCAGTAAAGTCCCGGATGCTTATCTCATGAGGCAGTACGTTTCTGATCCTTTGACCACTCAAACAATTTTAGCCCAAACAGTCAAATGGCAAATTAGAGCCTCTGAGACAAACCTATCAAACAATATTTTTACCGCAATTACTATTAGAAGTTGGGACGGTGCTTCTACTTTTCAAACACTGCTTGCTTTAACCTATGACGGTACGGAGTTAACAACGTCTCTGGTCAACAGACAATTTAGCGCCACAACCACAGAGGTAAGTATTACTTCCGGAGACAGGTTAATTATTGAAATCGGAGTAGGTGGTGACCCTACACCCTCCGGATCCGACTTTCATCACGGATCCTTGCGTATTGGAGACGCATCATCAACGGACCTGCCAGAAAATGATACCGATACAAACGATTACAATCCCTGGGTCGAGTTTGCAAATACTTTGACATTCGCTGTGGCCGGCCCTTCGTTTTCGCCATCGGTTTCTCCTTCAGTTTCTCCTTCGGTTTCTCCTTCTATTTCCCCTAGTATTTCTCCGTCAGTTTCTCCCAGTATTTCTCCTTCTATTTCACCTTCAATTTCACCATCTGTTTCCCCTAGTATTTCTCCGTCAGTTTCTCCCAGTATTTCTCCTTCTATTTCACCTTCAATTTCACCATCTGCCTCGATATCCCCTTCTATTAGTCCAAGTGAGTCTCCTTCGGTTTCACCATCAATCAGCCCGTCAATTTCACCATCTGAATCACCATCGACAAGTCCTTCGGTAAGTCCCAGTGCTTCACCGTCGGTCTCACCGTCAGAAAGTCCATCCGAAAGCCCATCAGAATCTCCTTCGGTTTCTCCGTCAATTTCTCCCAGCGCTTCGCCTTCGGTATCACCATCCGAATCTCCGTCAGCGAGTCCTTCTATATCCCCTTCAATATCACCCAGTCCGAGTATGTCTCCTTCAACCTCACCAAGCACATCTCCTTCAATAAGCCCTTCCGAATCACCATCGGCTAGCCCTTCAATTAGCCCTAGCTTATCTCCATCTGTTTCTCCATCAGAAAGTCCATCGGAGAGCCCGTCCGTTTCTCCAAGTGTCTCACCGTCTGTTTCACCTTCCATTGCCTCCAGCTTTTCACCTTCTATCTCACCTTCGGAAAGCCCGTCGGTGTCCCCGTCGGTGTCCCCGTCCCTTTCCCCGAGTGCCTCCCCAAGCATTAGTCCGTCTGTTTCTCCTTCAGCTTCGATTTCACCATCTTATTCACCGTCTGTTTCACCTTCAGTCTCTCCATCGCAATTAGCCCTTCCATAAGCCCCTCCCTTTCTCCCTCGGTTAGTCCGAGTCTGTCTCCATCGGTCTCCCCGAGTGCCTCCCCAAGCATTAGTCCGTCTGTTTCTCCTTCAGCTTCGATTTCACCATCTATGAGCCCCTCCGAATCACCATCTACGTCTCCTTCCACGTCACCGTCGATTTCGCCTTCGGTTTCACCAAGCCCGAGTATTAGTCCCTCAGTAAGTCCGAGTTTTTCTCCGTCAGTTTCATCGTCAATCTCACCAAGCATTTCACCCTCCGTCTCGCCGTCACCGTCGATATCTCCTTCAATAAGTCCGTCCGTTTCACCTTCCCCCGGCTCCAGTTTTTCTCCATCCATAAGTCCGTCAATCTCGCCTTCGATTAGCTCTAGTGTTTCGCCGTCAGTCAGCCCGTCGGTATCACCATCTCCCTCCGTCTCGCCTTCGGTTTCGCCAAGCCCGAGTATTAGTCCCTCAATAAGCCCGAGTGTCTCTCCGTCAGTCTCTCCCAGTGTAAGTTCATCGGTTTCTCCCTCAGTATCGCCATCGGCGTCGATCTCGCCATCTATATCTCCAAGCAAGTCGCCATCAGTGTCTCCAAGTGTATCCGTCAGTATCTCCCCTTCGGTTTCGCCTTCACCATCCATCTCGCCTTCAGTAAGCCCATCGGTAAGTGCGTCGATCTCTCCTTCTATCAGTTCCAGTGTCTCGCCTTCTGTCTCCCCAAGTCCTAGCATGTCCTCATCGATAAGCCCGTCGGCGTCCCCGTCTGTTAGTCCGTCCGTTTCCTCATCTGTTAGTCCGTCTATTTCCCCGTCACCGTCAGCATCACCTTCGAATAGCCCATCGGTAAGTCCATCGATCTCTCCTTCAGTAAGTCAAAGCATTTCCCTTTCGGTTTCTCCTTCCCCATCCGTCTCGCCTTCGGTAAGCCCATCGGTTTCCCTGTCTGCATCGCCGTCCGGATCGCCGTCTGTTTCACCATCGGTTTCTCCCTCACTGTCTGTTTCGCCATCCGTCTCCCCGAGCCCAAGTGCTTCACCATCCGTAAGTGCCTCGATCTCTCCTTCAATAAGTCCGTCCGTTTCGCCTTCCCCCGGCTCCAGTTATTCTCCTTCCATAAGTCCGTCAATCTCGCCTTCAATTAGCCCGAGTCTGTCTCCATCGGTCTCCCCGAGTGCCTCCCCAAGCATTAGTCCGTCTGTTTCTCCTTCAGCTTCGATTTCACCATCTTATTCACCGTCTGTTTCACCTTCAGTCTCTCCATCGGTGTTTCGGCATCCATTAGCCCATCTACCTCGCCCTCGGTTTCCATATCTCCGTCTATTTCACCCAGTAAATCTCCGTCTATTTCACCAAGTGTTTCTCCCAGTATTTCCGCCTCTATTTCTCCAAGTCCTAGTATTTCGCCTTCAATTAGCCCAAGTGTGTCTCTTTCGGTGTCTCCCAGTGTTAGCCTGTCAATTTCTCCCTCCGTCTCGCCATCACCTTCCCTGTCCCCGTCCTTTAGTCCAAGCCAATCTCCTTCGGTTAGTCCGAGTGTTTCCCCGTCAGTCAGCCCGTCGGTATCACCATCTCCTTCGATCTCGCCATCGGTGTCACCAAGCGCGAGTATCAGCCCTTCAATAAGTCCGAGTATTTCTCCGTCAGTTTCTCCCAGCGTAAGTTCATCGGTTTCTCCCTCGGTATCGCCCTCACCGTCGATTTCACCTTCAATGAGCCCATCGGTAAGTCCATCAATCTCTCCTTCAATAAGTCAAAGCATTTCCCCTTCGGTTTCGCCCTCTATTGGTGTAAGTATTTCTCCATCGGTTAGTCCCAGCGTCTCAGTATCCAAATCCCCGAGTATTTCACCGTCAAAGTCTCCGTCCTTAAGTCCGTCGGTTTCACCCTCGCCTTCCCGTTCGCCCTCTCTTAGCCCAAGTGAGTCCGCTTCTGTTTCACCCTCTGCTTCACTTTCGCCGTCGGAATCCGCTTCGGTAAGTCCTTCCTTCTCACCATCGGCTTCCATCTCACCCTCAAGAAGCCCTTCTATTTCACCTTCTATAAGTCCCAGTATTTCACCCTCAAAGTCTCCATCAGCAAGCCCGTCCACTTCTCCCTCTGCTTCAATCTCGCCATCTTTGAGCAAGTCTGCCTCACCTTCAAGATCGCCTTCAGTTTCCCCGTCAGGATCGGCGTCAATTTCACCTTCATCAAGCTCATCGGTCTCACCTTCGGTATCAATCTCGCCAAGTGTTTCTCCTTCGGTTTCTCCAAGCCCCAGTCTGTCACCTTCTGTAAGTCCAAGTAAATCGCCCTCTCTTTCTCCGTCAATCTCACCAAGCTTTTCTCCGTCGGTTTCTATCTCCCCTTCATTAAGCGCATCGGTCTCGCCAAGCCCGAGCGTTTCTCCTTCCCCTTCCCTCTCCCTGTCCATTTCACCAAGCGTTTCTCCGTCGGCTTCTATATCACCTTCGGTTTCGCCACCAAATTCAATTTCACCTTCCATTTCCCCCTCAAGCGCTCCTGTTGCGAGCGCCTCGCCTTCGGTTTCCCCGTCCCCATCAGCTGCCGGGGTGGCTTCTTCTGTCTCGCCGTCACCTTCTCCGGCGGTAATTGTTTACTCGGCCAGTGCCAGCCCATCAACCTCTTTCAGTCCTTCCATCCCCCCAGTTCCGGAAGAGCCGATACTGTATAAAAATCCAACTATTTTCAGAAACAAAAGAGTATCTGTAGGTGTGAGCTATGTTCCAAGCGGACAGCCAAGACTCCCGTCATGGAACACGGCGGGAAGACCCAAAAACCCAAGGGCAAGAGTCGTCGGATTTAATTTCGCAACTTCCAGTTTAGAATATTGGAATGGATCAAAGTGGTTAATACTACCTATGAAGAGGATCAAAACTTAGCAGGTTGGGCATCTTGTAAGGAGAGACCTTTCAAGGAGGCTAACAGGAAGATTAACCATTAACCTATCAAATTTTTACTATTGATATGGGGTGGTAAGATTAATATAATAATTTAAACAATATGGCAATTTCTTCACCGGTACTTGTTGAGATAGGTCAGGGTTTGTCTTTAATGGTCGGTCTCCCGACGATCGCATCTTGGAATTCTCAGAAGCGTCCGCAAAAAGCAAAAAGGGGTACGTTCGGATTTAACACCCAGACAAAAAGTTTGGAATATTGGGACGGGTCGGGGTGGTACACTGCCAAGCTTAGTTAGTCAAAAGTACTACTTGTTTTTTTATAATTTCGGATTAATAATGTTGCAAGATGCTTAATTTCATTAAAAATATCGGTCCCGTAGAGTGGGTGGTTATTCTTCTTATTCTGATAATAATTTTCGGCCGCAAAATACTTGTAAGCCTTGGCCGTGCCAGTGGTGAAACAGTTAGGGAACTGAAAAGCGTTAAGAAAAGCTTGACCGACGCTGTTGAAGGAACAGAGGACAAGCCCGAGAAGAAGGAGGTGTCTTAAAAATTTATGTTTCAATCGATAGGGACAACAGAGTGGATAATAATTGCCGTCTTGGTACTTTTACTCTTCGGAGGAAAAAAGATTCCGGAATTTTTCAAAGGCATCGGTGAGGCCGTCAGGGAGTTTAAGAAAGCTTCAAAAGATACCGACGAGAAAAAAGAAGGATAATCCAGTAGAATGTTCTCAAGGTGGAAAACATCAAGGCTCTCGGATCCCCCGAAGTTAAAGAAGCGCTAGCCAAGTACTCTCACTATTTGGTTGAAGCCCGCAAAAAGATCATATTTACGCTTATTGTTTTCGTTCTGGCAACTTTCGTGGGTTTTTTCTTTTATGAACAGATAATAAAATTTCTGGTTGATTTCCTGAGTCTTACCGGAATCAACATAGTTTTCACTTCCCCATTCCAGTTTATCAATCTTGCAATCAGTTGCGGCGTGGCAACCGGCATAATATTTTCCTTTCCGCTTCTTGTCTTCCAAATCATGTCCTTTTTGAAGCCGGCTCTCAGAGGAAAAGAATATAAAATGATCATGAGGCTCCTGCCCTTTTCCCTTATTCTTTTCGCTTTGGGGTTTTCATTCGGGGTTTTTATTATGAAATGGCAGGTCCAGATATTTTTAAGCAGGGCAGTTTCAATCGGCATCGGCAACATCCTGGACATAAGTAAGCTTTTATCGGTAGTTCTTTTAACCTCCGCTCTGATGGGGATAGGTTTCCAGTTTCCTATCCTGTTGCTTCTTCTTCTCAGAATCGGTCTAATTACCAACGGTCAACTTCGTAAAATCCGTAAATGGGTTTATCTCGGTTCTTTCGTGTTCGCGCTGCTGCTGCCGCCGGATTCAATTTTGGCAGACGTACTTTTATCGCTGCCTTTGATAATCCTTTACGAAATTACCCTGATTCTAGATAGAACTTTTGACGGTCACCGTTTAACCTAAGCGGTTTGCCTTAAACCAATCGACAAATTCGGTTAGACCAGCCTCCAAGGTGATCTTGGATTCAAATCCGAGAAGTTTTTTGGCCTTTGAGGTATCCGCATACGTGTTTCTCGATTCCCCGCTGAGACTTGGAAGATATTTGATTTTTGCCTTCTTACCGGTTATTTTTTCCAAAACGGAAATAAACTTTTTAATGCTTACCGGACGGCTTGCGCCGAGGTTAATTATTTCGTAACCGAAAGGTTTGGCAAGGGCAAGTGTTATGCCCCGGACAATATCTTTTATGTTCGTAAAGTCGCGCGTTGCACGCCCGTCCCCGTTCAGGTTAATTTTTTTACCTGTTAAGAGAGATTGCGTAAAAATGTAAGGTGACATGTCGGGGCGCCCCTTGGGGCCGTAGACAGTAAAAAAACGGAGTATGGTAACGTTTAGGCCGTAAATCATGTGGTAGGTGTAGCAAAGGAGCTCAGCCGACCTTTTGGACATCGCGTAGGGATTAAGAGGCTTAAGACACGGCGCATCTTCCTTTGAGGGAATGGGTTCATCATTGCCGTAGACCGATGAGGATCCTGCAAATACGACGTCTTTAACTCCCATTTCCCTTGCGGCCTCCAAAACGTTAAGGGTACCGGTAACATTTGTTTTGATGTATAAATCCGGGTTTTTAAGCGAATTTCTTACCCCTACTCTTGCGGCCAAATGGACAACTTTATCGAAGTGAAGCCCCTTAAGAAGGCGCATTAACCGGGCGCGGTCCTCAATATCGACGTTCAAAACCCGCAGGCGTTTATTTTTGAGCCTACGGATATTTTCCTTCTTGAAAAGGATGTCATAATAGTCACTGAAATTATCAACACAGGTAACCTTGTCCCCTTTTTTAAGTAGTTCCTCAATTAAACTTGAGCCGATAAATCCGGCGCCTCCCGTAACAAGAATTTTCATATTCAAAACTGAGGGCAGTATACTCCAAAGATGTGGACCGTGGGGGAATTGAACTCCCTTTTCCGCAATGCGAATGCGGTGTACTACCGGTGTACTAACGGCCCAGACACACTTGGATTATACCAAAGTATTCCCTAACGAAGATAGTTAAGCGGATTGACGCGTACTCCATTGAGGAATATCTCAAAATGCGTGTGAGGGCCGGATGAGCGGCCTGTAGAACCCATCTTCCCGATCGCCTGGCCGCGGCCGATGTTTTGCCCCGATATGACCATAATCTGGGATAAATGCGCGTAGCGTGTTTTGTAGCCGTTTCCATGATCGATAAGTACCATATTTCCATACCCGGCAGTATCCCAGCCCGCGTAGATAACACGCCCGCTGTCGGCAGCCACGTCCGGAGTCCCGGTGGAGTTGGCAATATCAAGACCCGGGTGGTACCAGGAGAATCTTTGAGTGATTCTTCCCGCAGTCGGCCAGACGAATTGGCCCATGGCGGTAACCGTGCCCGCATCGGGCGTAACTTGCCTTACCCTCGGGGCTACCGCGGCGGCCGGCATAACTCCGTCGGGAACCACAACAATCTGGCCTATGGCCAGTTCAAAGGTTTCGTCATCGGTGAAAGTATTAAAGGGAAAATCGACTATCGCCTGCGAATCCGCGTCATATTTTTTTGCAATGGAATAAACTGTGTCGCCCTTGGCTACAGTATGGGTAATTCCCGTTACGGGCATGACTTTGAGGGTTTGCCCGACTTTAATTTTGTCGTTCGTAAGTCCGTTTCCCCAACGGACTGTGTCGGCCGAAACACCAAACTTATTGGCAATGGATGCAACCGTGTCCCCGCTTTGAACCTTGTAATCAACCACACTATCTCTTACCTTACTGGATATTTGTGTATCAATGGCAGGGTCGTCGGTGGAAGCGGAAAGCACGACGGGGGTAACCGATATGCTCCAGGGATTTACACTTTTGCCCGGAAATTCCTGGGCAATAATAGGAGCCATCATGACTCCAAGGGCCGTTATTGCCACCATTCCAGAATGAGAAAGAGTTCTTGAAAGTTTCCCCCTTTTTCTATACAGTGCCGTAACAACGACTCCCTTTTTCTCCTCAAACCGCAAGAAACTTATGTGAAGACTTTTAAATGCAAAATTAGCAAGCTCTCTTAGAAAAATCTTTATGTCTTGCCATATTCCAACCAAAGCCTCGAGGGTATCATCCATGCGACATAGATGATATCGTATAAAAGGGTGTGAAGCAAACTTTTTAGAAGAACACAAAATTAGCTCAGGCAGTTTTTAGGCTGTCGAGGAATTCGTCATTGGTCTCAGTCCTGGAAAGTCTATCGATCAGAGTCAGGGTTTTTTCATCATCATTCATCATTTCAATCATCCTCCGAAGCGTATTTACCTTCTTAAGTTTTTCCATTCCGAAAAGAAGTTCATCCTGTCTTGTCCCGCTTCTTGATATGTCAATAGCTGGAAAAACGCGCTTGTCCGAAAGCTTTCTGTCCAAGTGAAGTTCCATATTTCCGGTTCCTTTGAATTCTTCATAAATCAGGTCATCCATTCTGCTTCCCGTGTCAACCAAACAAGTTCCGATAATGGTCAGGGATCCCTTGCCTTCAATTTTTCTGGCAGCTCCGAAGAATTTTTTAGCAGGGAAAAGAGCCATGGGGTCAAATCCTCCCGAAAGGGTTCTGCCGGAAGTCGGAAGAGCCAGGTTGTATGCCCTGGCCATTCTGGTAATCGAATCAAGGACTATAACAACATCACGCCCACCTTCAACCAGCCTTCTGGCCCGTTCCAGTGCCAACTCTCCCACTCTGGTTTGGTCCTGAGGAGCTTCATCAAAATTGGAGGCCGCAACCTCTCCCATTTTATCCGTGACAATGTCCATCGTTCTTATGATATCCGTGACTTCCTCGGGGCGCTCCCCGATAAGAACGGCCATAATGTGAACTTTTCTGGCTTTTCCTTTTCCTTTCTCCGGATAATTGAGTGCGATTCCCTTGATAATGTCTTTCACAAGCCAGGTTTTACCGGCTTTGGGTGGAGAAACTATAAGGGCACGCTGACCGAAACCTATCGGAGCAACCAAATCTATCATTCTATTAGTTAATGTATCTTTATCGGTCGAAAGAATAATCTGTGCATCAGGGTAAACGGCCGTCATGTCGTCAAAGTCCACTCTTTGACCCAAAGCTTCAACCGGTTCTCCGTTAACTTTTTCAACCTTCAAAAGACCCCAATATCTTTCGTTTTCTTTTGGACGCCTGGCCTGTCCGCCAACCATGTCTCCGACACGCAAGTTAAACCTTCTGATTTGTGAGGCGGAAATATAAATATCGTGATCGCTCGGAGCAAACCTTTGAGGCCTAAGAAGTCCGCTTCCCTCATTGGCAATATCCAGAACTCCCTCTACAGACTCCGTAGGTAGCCCCGCATCGGGAATCATCCTCTCATCAACCACCAAGGGGTTAATGGGCCTTTCCTGAATGGCCACAGGAGCCGGAGGAAGCATCCCTGCATCAACCGGGGCACCGACCAGCGACTGCACGTCACTATCCCCCTCTTCTTTTATAAGTGTCTTCTCAACTGCTTTTTTCGGCATTAAATTAGTGGTAATAGAAAACTCACGGAAATCCGGGCAAACTCGAAGTTACAACTGTAAGTATAGCCCTATTTTAGACCATGTCAAGGGTAGCGCTTCTGCCCTTTTTAGACTTAAAAATCAACACAAGCAGTGTAACAAGTCCCAAGACTCCTCCTCCCCACTCCAAAATCTGAGGCCAGAAGAAAATATAGATTACGGAATTTGATTTTGCATTTTCGGACTTCCCGGTAGTCCACCCGTTTGCCCAACTATTAATCCTAACGTGATTCAATACCTGGAATCTGGAATTGACGATCCGGAAGGCCACCCAACCCCTATCATAACCTTGTCCCAATTCAAGTAAGCCTTCACCTCCTGTTTCAACGCCATAACCCCACGTACCAAACTTTTGAACTTTCAGGAGCCTCAGATCATTTTGGATAGCTTGGAGGCTTCCCGAGGGAGACGCAATAAAGCTATTCAGATACCCGGAATCTACCGGGTAAAACTCGACTTTCGTCAAAAGGTTTTCGGAGGCAATTCTACCAAAAGACCTTGTTTCAAGATTCAAAACATATCCTGCGCCTTCAACATTTTTCGGATAAACAAAATATGTCTTATCAAACTTGCCGGAAGGAAGAATTTCCTCAACGTCCGGCACCTGAGAATATAAATTAAATAAATAAATCTTGAGTCCTCTTCCTTCCCTGTTTTCTCCGGAAATTCTTACGATATAACCTTGGTTATATCGGAGATCGGGGTAAGGTAAATAGTCGCAGGATGCTCCACTTCCTTCCGCGCGGTACAGGATTCCAATGGCAGAGTTGGTTTTGAAAACACTACCGATTTTTTTCAAATCGCAGTTATAAGCACTGGGAAAACCGCGGTTCACCGAAAGATTCTCTGATATTGCGGGACTTCCCGAAGGTAAATCCGGAGCTTTTCTGGCCGGAACCACGCTATCGTCGCCTGTATAATCGCCATACGCTGCAAACTCCGGATCAACCGGCGAATATGACAAATCTGAATCGGTTCGAATAAATTCAGATGGGGCAAATACTTCCGCCTTACCGAAACCGGTTTCGTAAATTGTCAAAAAGCCAAATTTTGCCTCTTCCCTAATCCCGTTTTCTGCAAAGATAGCTTTAAGTTCGGGAATTTTAAGAATATCTGCTGTCCCGCCGGGGTTAACTATCGACTCGTCCAAAAGCAAATATTTTACCTGATATTTTTTGAGTGTATTCACAAAGCTCTGAGTGTCATTCGCATATAATGCGAATGCGCTTTGAGTGTAAAAGTCTTCGTTACCGATGCTCCAACGGTCAAAATCACGGTATAAAATCGGGTCGGAGACTCCATATGTTAAAAACCCTGATCCTTCATACCCCCAACTTCTGTACTCCCAGCCGTATTTGGAATTGATAGGGAAAAGGGCAACACGGCCTCCCGGATTTGAATTAAACCGGTCAAATACCCGACCGTACTCCTCCGGTAAAACCTTTTTAACATTGGGTCCAATCAACCAGCCATTGAATACGGGCAGGGCAAAGTAAATCAGACCGGCAGTGGTTAAAAGAAAAAATAATACCTTAACCAAAACCACAAACGCTTTTAAACGGGCTCCCCAGAAAGTTAGGAGTATAAATGTAAAATAACCGAAATAGAATGAGGCGGTAATTTCAAACAAAATTGAAAACTTCGTGAAAGGCATTCTGAATCCCTCGGCAAAAACCCCAAAGTTGTTATAGAAATAGGCATATAAATTCCCCAACGGCGGGTTAATATTCAAAAGGAAAAACAGGCAAAAGATAAGTACAGGGATAAAAGCCAGGGCGGCTTTTCCCAGTTTTATGATTCCTGAAAAAAGCCCCAAAAGGGTTAAGCCAGCCAGGATATATCCTGTGGCGGTAACGGCAGGAATTGACAAATATTTTGTCCAAACTCCCAATAGATCGGTAAATTGATTGCCGGCAAAATCAAAATTACGCCACCCGAAAAGAAAGTTTTTCTGCAAAAGAATATCGGCAGGATTACCGTAATCACGGTTTCTTAAAAACGCCTCCTGGCTAAAAAGGCGGTTTATATTTGAGTTTGAAATCACCCCTGATTGGTTGGCGATCGAATAAATATTGGGCAAGATCCAATACAGGCTTAAAAGCACGGCGGTTAGTATCATTACTAAAAGTCTTACAAATTTAACTTTTTTATCCGGGGACACAAGGACGTAAGTGCAAAAAAAGACAAAAAGCCCGGCGAAGCTCGCATACCAAAGCGTCGCCGCATAAGCCATAGGTGATGATAAAATCAAGATTACCGCCCAAAATATGAGACTTACCTTACCCCCTTCCTGCAGGTATTTAAGTCCTGAGAACGCTATCCAAGGGAGGAATGCAAACGCCGCCGTAAACATCTCGAAAGGAACGTAAAAGTTCTGCAAAGTTCCAAGGTTCAGAAGGTAAAATAGGGCCCCCGAAAAAGCTGCAGGATATATCCAAACACTTTCCTTCTCTTTCCGGAAAACATATTTAAGAAAAAAATAGACCCCCAGGGGACCCAAAATCAGACAAATAAAAATATAGGAATAACGAAGGAAAGAGGCCGGGAGAACAAACGATTCGAGCCATAAGAAGATAATTCTTGGAAAGTCGGCCATGTGCGAATGAGCCGCAACCGCCCCCAACCCCTGTTCCGCCCTCCATACGCCTTCCCAAACGCGCCTAAAGGCCTCGGCAAAATTAAACTCCGGGTGCAGGGAGTCCCAACCGATAAGATAAGTGCCCGGAGAGTAATTTTTAAAACAGATAAACGCCGCAACGGAAAAAATAATAAGCGGGAATAAAATACTAAGGAGCAGTTTGAATTTTTTATTAGAAATCATTTGGGGATCAATCTAATCATAACACTAAAAAAATATGGGGCTGGCTGGCAAATGTTGATTAAAAAATCAAATTTGGTATCCAACCAACCCCCTTCTTAGACTTAAAGCCTAAGGCCAATATACATAAACTGGAATATCAAAATCATATCCCCCTCCATTCAGTCCCGTGACGGTCAGTCGAGCGGTAAAGCTCGTAAACGGCCACGGATAGTAGTGATCTGTAAACGCAACACCGTTTATCATTTCAATATCGGTTGATGCGCCATCCTGTCCCAAAGTGTCAAACTGGATATGTGCCCAACCGTCTGGAGCATTCTGACAGCTTATATCAAATGTCACAAAGTTCGGCGCATAGGTTGTAACTACAATGTTGCATTGCGGCTCTGGATACGGCTTCATAATAAGTGGTAGGAAAACTTGATGTCCTTCCGCCGCTTTTACTTGAACCGACCCGATCCCGACAAATACAAATATGACCATCGTTATGATGGTCAAAAACAGGTGTTTCTTCATTTGATCCTCCTTTTGGGTATATGAAAAAACTTTTGGTCTTAGAATTAAAGAGCAAAACTTCGCTCAGCTAAATTAATAAAAAATATTATTAACTTAGTCGAACGGGTAACCACTTTATTTTAATCTCAGATGAGAAGAAAATTGTGGTTACCCGAATCGAGGCAAATATTTATTATCTACCGGGTAAAGGTAGTTTCAAGGCCCATCAGGGGTTCGTTTCCAGATGTAAATAACACTTGGATGTGAACGCCTTTGCAGCCTTCAGGAACGGAACAATTTGCTCCAGCATTTTGAATCCCGGTCGGATTCAATTTGGAGTTCATGTTCAACATTTTGTTGGTACCTTCACTGGTAAGACCCCAGATGGCCATGTCCAACGCATTTCCGTTGAAATAGCGGCCATGTAGCCTGAAACCTTGGTTAAAGATACCTGTGTAATCGCTGGTAACCTTACCTACATTGATGACTACTAACATACAACCGATTCCAGTTCCGTTTTCTGAACAAGAACCAACACCGGGTATATCGTAATCGCCACTGTAATACAGGTAGGATTCCGAAGCGACTGGCACGCGACAAGCTTCTCCGGCCAATTGCTGGCAGAAGTTGCTTTCGGGATTGGCGTATTCCAATCCGTCCGGGACACATTGCTTGGTGGGGTCATCGGCGCACGTGACTACCGGAAATTCCGGAACCAGAGGATTCGGCTCATTTGGAAATGTAGGCCAAAGCTCCGGAGCGATTGCGCGCCAAGTCCACTTCTCAGCATCCTGCCGGAAGGTTGTTCCATCCCCACGGTCAAAATCAGCACCTGCCAACCATGTCAATGTCCAGTCGTTTGACTGACTTGACCCTACAATAACCTGTGCGCCAGCAGGTTGGACTGCAGGTTGGACAGCAGGTTCTGCCGTTGCGGCGGGTACGGTTACTGCTGATACTTGGTTTTGACCTGCTGGGCCTTGTGGGCCTGCGGGACCTGCTGGGCCTTGCGGACCTGCGGGACCTGCTGGGCCTTGTGGGCCTGCCACTGCGGCCTGATTTTTAATTTCAGAAAGCATATTTACCGTATTCGCAATCTGAGGACCGGGCCACACAAACCAGAGAAACGCAAGTACTGCCAAAAAAACAATCACGATTAGAATCAACCACAAAATCTTTCTCATTTCAGCCTCCTTTCAAGGCGAAAGATAGATCTTGTTTTCTGGCGCCAGAAAACAAACATTTTTTATCGAAAAAATTGTTTCGCTTTTTGAACGCCCGTTTCGACTTCGGGAATCTAAGAACTAAAAACTGAATAACAAAAACAAATGCTTTTCTAATTCCTAGAGTCCCAAAGCCGAATTTTTTGCCTCGATATATTAAAGTGCTAACTAACCTATCAAGCCGCCACGCATTTGTGATGGCCTGAATTGGTCAGTTTTAAGCAGAAACTTTATTTAGTTTCTTTGAAAGAACCAAAAACATTAGTGAGGAAACCAGAAGCACTCCCCCAACCACGGCTAGATTGTCTCCCAAACCGGCTGCTACCGGTGTATGAACTCCACAAACAACTCCCCCTCCGTATGGCTGGGGACAAATAATCTCAACTTCCTCCGCCAAAACCCTTACCGGGGCGGCAAGAAATACCAAAGCCAAAATCACTAAAATCAGCTTTTTCATATTGATGTGGGCACTATATCACGGATATACCGGTTTGTCAACATTATAAGACATGTTTTGTTCTGTGTATGACAAGCCATAGTTTTTAGGTTTATTTTCGTTAAACCTGAATCAGGCGTGCGTAGATAAATACCTTCTCTTCCCCGGTCAAGGTCTCACAGGTATAAAGGATAAGGTCAGCCGAATAATCCAGTATTTGGGTCCCCTTGCTGGTCGCATAAACCTCATATAGATATTTCCTTTGGCTCCAATCGATTTCCACCATATCCCCAACCTTAACTTTGGGTAGATTGTAAAATGAATTATTGCGCCTGTAAGAGTTTGTCCAGGCCAGATACCCGAATCTGTGCGCGGCAAGTATGATTGATCTGCCGTTATCATTCGGGGCACCAAAGTCGGAAACCCTCCAAACACCCTTTTTTAAAGCAGCCTCGAAATTATCGGCAGTAGCCTCCTGAATGTCGGTATCCACTCCGATAGACGCTATAACCAGGTGGTTGGTTAAGGGCAATCTCGGGTCAAAAGGGGGGAAATAGACAGGTTTTGATGTATTTAGATCACTTTTAAGGGTCTGAACTTCGGTGCGGGACATCCTGAAATTCTCAAAAGTCGTGCTGATAATAGTCTTTCCAAAGGTTAATGCTCTCGGAGCGAAGAAGGTGAGAACCAAGGCAATGCCTATTAAGGCCGAGAATTTTGAAAGTTTTCGAAAAGATAAGGATACTTTACCGGGCTGCCTTGGAGCCACGACACGCTCAGGCATGATCGGCTGCGGAGACACCTCCACGGTGCCAAATTTCCTGTTGTATATATGTTGGTAGATAACAACTTCTGCCATATTTGAATCCGTATTATAGGCTACTTGAAGGAAAATTGCAACTTTTACAATAAAAAAATGCACTCCGTACCAAACTTGAGGAACGGGTAGATCCCCTGCCCTAGAATCCACCCGTCCCTCAAACCTGGTATTAAAAGTGCATTTTCCTCCCAACTATCAAAGGGCCTTGACAACCCCTTGCATTCGCTTTAGTCTGATTACGATTTGTCTTGAGCTAGTCAGTTCGTCAGTTAACCTGTCCGCAAGACAAATCCCGTGTACGAAGTACTTGAAAATTTACTTCGTTATAGTTTTGAAAGAGCATCTCTATTCGTGGCGAGTCCCACTAGAAATTAGAGGAGAACCCAACGATGGCGATGCTCTTTTTTTACTTCCTCAAACCAATTTCAATGTTCAAGAAAAAGTGTAACACTCCATGTCAACTCTGTCAAACCCTATAACATATTTAACTGTAAAATTTTACTCACCCATAGTCGAAAATCCCCCAATAATGCCATATATACGGCATTATTTTTTTATACTCAAAATTTGTGGATAACTCGTTGATATCTCTAAATGGCTGCGTTATAGTCTGAAAGGGGTTATCTGAAGAGTTGTTTGATTGCAGCCCCCACATACTTTACCTCTTTTGATGTAATTGCAATAGTAAACCCGAGTCTTTTTGACTCTTTTATCCTTTTGTCCTGCGCCACCACTTCCCGGACCTCTCCCAGAAGGCCCACCTCCCCAACCGCGATAACTTTTCCTGAGACTGGTTTATCAAAATAGCTTGAAGCCACTGCCAAGCAGATGGAAAGATCACTCGCCGGTTCCGTCACCTTAAGTCCCCCCGCTACGTTTACAAAGACATCGTAATCATAAACAGGGAGACCGCAACGACGTGTCAGTACGGCAAGCAGCAGTTCAAGACGCCTCGAGTCAATTCCTTGTGCAACTCGCCTTGGAATGGCCAACTTTGTGGGCACAACAAGTGCCTGAATTTCCACCAAAAGCGGCCGTGTTCCCTGCATAACACTCGTTGCAATACTCCCCGAAACATTCTTTACCCCCTTCTCCAGAAATGCTTTTTCGATATCGTCAACGGGCATAAGTCCCCTGTCCTGCATCTCGAAAACCCCCACTTCGTCAGTCGGCCCGAACCTGTTTTTAACGGCCCGCAGCACGCGAGTTGTGAGTGTTTTATCCCCTTCAAACCACAGGACGGTATCTACTATATGAGCAAGCACCGCGGGTCCCGCAACCGTACCTTCTTTGGTAACATGTCCAACCAGGAAAAGAGGAATATTCTTCTCTTTTGCGGCCTTGAGGAGCCTGAATGTGCACTCGCGAACCTGTCCTACCGATCCTGCCATACCTGACAGGTCCGATGTAGTCATTGTTTGGATAGAATCGACAATAACGGCTGAGGGGCTTTCGATCGAATCGATTACCGTATCCACATCTGTATTCTCCAAAAGGTTAATTCCACTTTTTTTGATACCAAGCCTCATAGCCCGGACCTTGATTTGGCTCACAGATTCCTCCCCACAAACATAGAGAACATTGTCAAGGTTTTCCGAAAGCTGAAGAAGAAGTGTCGATTTACCTATTCCGGGCTCTCCCGCAACAAGTACGACCTGCCCCGGCACGAGTCCCCCTCCAAGCACCCTGTCAAGCTCGGAGATCTTGGTGGAAACGCGCTTCGTGGCAGCGTTTTTTATATCCGAAAGTTTTATGGTTTTTGCCTGTTTTGCTGTTCCCTGACCACGGCTTGTCTTTACAGATTTGGTCCCCGTTTCAATGACAGTCTCAACAAGGCTGTTCCAGGTTCCGCACTCGGGACATTTGCCCATCCAGCCGGCAGACTCGTAACCACATTGCTGGCAGACATATTTGGAGTGAAGTGACATCTCGGCTCAATAATACCACAAAGGGGTTATTTGTATCCTACCGGGACTGAGGTTAAAACGAGGCCCAGAGCAATCCTTTTATCTTTTAAATTAACTTCCTCAATTGTGCATTTGACTTCTGCCCCAACCGAAAGCTTATAAGCAGGAGGGATTTGAGTAATGTGGATCAAGCCCTCAACCCCCGGTTCAAGCTCAACAAACGCTCCAAAATCACTGATCCGGACAATCTTACCCGTAACTTTATCCTCAGATTTATACTTTTTCGGAACTTCCTCCCAGGGATCTTTCTTAGCCTGTTTAATGGAAAATGCAAGTTTTCCCTCGTGTGCAGCCAGAACCTTCACCTGGACCTGGTCACCTTCGTGAATAACATCGGATGGAAGGTTAACTCTCGAGAAGGAAAGCTCGGAAACATGGACCAGGCCTTCTACTTCTGCTTTTTGCTTTTTAGCGCTCTTCGCTGTCGCCACCGGGACCTCAATTTTTACAAAAGCGCCGAAAGGAGCGACGGTTGTGACAACTCCCTCGTAAACTTCCCCTTCTTTGATCTTTTTCAAAGCTTCTTTTACTAGTGCGATATTCCCTGCTTCCGACACTTCCTTCTCGGATAGAACTACTTTTTTGTTCATTTTATCAACCTCCATGACGCGGGCTTTAAAGTACTTGCCGACCAAATTCTGAGGATTCCCGGTGATTTCCTTCCCAAGTTGGGAGGTTGGAATAAACCCTTCAATCCCCATAACGTCCACTACAAACCCGGGGGTACTTACTCCCTTGCCAAAAACAGGAACCGCTTCTCCGGATTTTTTGCAAGCTTCCAATTTTTCCCAGGAGATATCCTTCATGGCATCTTTAAGACCCAAAATTGTGGTTCCCTCGCGGGTTTCCGGCACCAAAATGGTAACCATTACATCATCGCCCACCTTAATGCCTTCAATGAATTCTTTGGCGTCGGTGTAGCCTTTTTCCTTAACAATTCCTTCGGATTTGCCGCCGATATCAAAAAGGATTACGGAATCCGTTTTGGAAAGGACTTTGGCAACGACTCTCTGCCCTTTCGTGAATGTTTGGACCTTATTCTTGGCACGAGCGAGGAGCTCCGCCATGGTTACTGCCTTAGTTGAAGTTGTTTTTGTAGTCACTAATCATTACCGCCTTTCTTTTGTAATACAGGTATTGTACGCCTAAAAACTAAAACTGACAAGGGAAAAAAGAAAAATCCGCCTGCAGGGGTGTGTTGAAAATACCCTTACAGGCGGCAACTTGCAAAAAAAGGATTGTTACAGGTGTTTGGCTTGGTTTTTAAACCAATTTCGAATCTCTGGCCAAAGAGCCCATATCCAAATCAATACGACTCCTATTACCATAATGAGTAAACCCGATAGGGTTTTACCATAACGGTCAAGGATAAAACCAACGATTAGTGATGCAAACATCACAACGACTGGCCAATCCTTCTGCATTTTTCCTCCTTGTGTCTTCAGGTTTGCCCAAATTGTCTTGGGAAACTTGCTGTTAAAAAAATGCCAGAATACGATTACAAAGATAATGTACGCGATCAAGACTTCCTGTTCGGTCATTCTTCCTCCTTTTGCAAAGTCAAAGAACATCATATCGGCGATATGATTGTGGGAATTTTCCCACAAAAAACCCCGATTTACAAATCGGGGTAATTTGTTTCAAGACATTGTTCTGGCGATGAGATATTTTCGCGCTCAGTTGCCCGAGGACTATCGTCTCCGCTAAAGTGTTTCACTTCTGAGTTCGGAAAGGGATCAGGTGGGACCACTTTGCACTAATCACCAGAAAAATGTCTTGAAATGTAAAAGAGAAAGGTCGCGTCCCAAATGTGTGGGATCGCAAGAAATCAATCTATTCGTACAGGTAGCCTTAAACCCTTACGGGTCTTCCAGCGCCTGCCGATTAACCTGGTATTCTACCAGGGATTTAATACGGAATCCTAATCTCGGAGTTGGCTTCCCACTTAGATGCTTTCAGCGGTTATCCGTTAGGAATATAGCTACCCGGCGTTACTGCTGACGCAATAACCGGCACACCAGGGATTCCTCCAGGGAGGTCCTCTCGTACTGTCCCCAGCTCTCCTCAAGATTCCAACGCTTCTACAGGATAGAGTCCGAACTGTCTCACGACGTTCTGAACCCAGCTCGCGTATCACTTTAACGGGCGAACAGACCGACCCTTGGCACCTTCTTCAGCGCCAGGA
>Ga0075646_108_pt1 | contig 38234 bp, 49 predicted proteins | sample RifGroA1_FD_68240 | JGI IMG/M metagenome (GOLD analysis project Ga0075646, IMG submission 68240) | Microgenomates (Woesebacteria) bacterium GW2011_GWA1_44_23
CTTCTACGTTCATCTTCGGTTAAACCAATTTTTGTTTCTGTCCCCCCATAGATGTTTTTAGCAAAATAGAGATCACATTCGGTTTTCTGTTTCAAAGATAACGGCGCCGGTAATTCTTTACTGTGTAATTTTGAAAGGTTTTCTGTTTTGGTGGTACTGGTATACGGAAAATGATAAAGATCAGATAGCTCCGAAGTTGAGAGAATTGGATTACCTACAATATTTAACAATCGATGTTGATATAACCAAAATAACAGATCGTTTATGGCTTTAATTCTTATATATCTCCTCGCTTTTAATGACTGGTAGCCAGCATTAGTAAACGGTGACAGAGCTGCCAGAAAGCCTTTTTCGATTGTTGACCTATTCGAATATGAATTTGAGACTGTTAAAAGCCTCAAGGAAGCGGTGAATAACTGCTGGTCAGTTTTCTGTTTGATTTGAGTTTCAATGATATCCCGATATGTACTGTCCGGTAATTTTGTTTTCAACGACATTATCGGCAGGACTGGCCCTTCCCGTCCGAGAGTCACTATCCAAATCCCAAAGGGACTGGCGACTTGTAATTCAGAAAGGACATCTTTATCACCTAGGAAAAGTCCCCGTAACCGTCCAATAACCCGAGTTGTACCTCTGTTTATGGGCGAAACCACCATTTGCACTGCCACCATTTCATTTTCGGATAGCTTTGTCATGGCTCCGGTGACATAGGCAATCGGATCGTATTCTTCAAGGTTATCTTGTTTTTTCAACGGAAAGACAAAATGTTTGGCTAAACGAATATCAATAACATGACCATGTGTACCGTTTTTCAAATAATCATCAGCTTCTTTAACTTGGATACCTGGTAAATAAGCAATCAGATTTTTCTTGATTATTTGAGCGTCATCGACTGAAACCCGCAGGATATACCGGATACCTTTGTCTTTAGTGGAAACAATTTCAAAAGCATATGACTTGGAGACGTCGAATAATCGGAGTATCCAAGAACGCTGGCGCAGCAGTCCATGGACAGAGGTAAATAGTTGAGCAGTGGTAAATGAGCTTTGTTCCGTACTTGTCGGTGGTGAAACTTCAAATATTTGTGTTGGTTTATTTGATTCTTTCCAAAACAAATAAAGCTTAACGGAAAGACAGATAATCCAAAGAATAAAAAACGCAATAATAAGCCAAATCAGATATGGCAAATAAGTAGTAACAAAATGAGACAAAACCAGAAAATAGGGACTTAATGAATGGCTATAACCAACAAATTCTTTCTGGAGGATTTTAAGAACGATATTATTTTTCAGCATAACTACCCATGTTTGGGCAGTTAGCATCACCTATTTGACGTTGCACGAATAATACTCCACATAATGATTTTCTGCAAAGTGGTCAGCTTCAAGATGTGCTTGACACTATAAATATAATGATATAGACTATAAATATATTGATAGTATGCCCACTATGTTAAGCGAAATAGAGCCAAATCAAGTAGTTACAGAACAACAAATACTTCTCCCTGTAGCCCAAATAATAGATGGTTCTTCATATAAACCAACACAAGCGAGAGTGATAGGCACATTTCCCACATCTGCAAAATCCATACAGGATTTATTTCCCGAACAAGAGTATGAAGAGAAGAGTATACAACTAGCCAAAAAGGCTCTTGGATCGCTTTCGACTGAGTTTTCAGCTGAACAATTGAAAACCGTTATTACCGAAGTGGAATTTCTTACAGAGAGTTGGCTTGACGAATTTGAACGGCAAATTTTCAAAGGCTCGACATTACAAGAATTACTTCATGAGAAAGGAGGCAAATGAAATCTGATAACCATATTTATGCAGACGGAAAACTAGCAGTACTTTATCTTCGTGTGTCCACAGAAGAACAAGTCGATAATTTTTCTTTAGGCACGCAAGAAGAAATTTGTAAAAAAGAAGCAGAAAAACGCGGCTACCAGGTGATCGAAATTTTCCGAGAAGAGGGCAGATCTGCTAAAAGCATCACAGGCAGACCCGTGCTCATTCAACTTCTTGAATATTGTCGAAAACATAAACACGCTGTACAAGCAGTGTTCGTTTATCGTCTTGACCGCGTATCCCGTATCACTGCTGATTATTTAGCCATTCGAAAGAAACTAACCGAAAATGGAGTTACCATACTATCCGCTACCGAACCGACCGGAGATAGCCCAACCGAAAAACTGGTTGAGACTATTCTTGCCGGATTTGCTCAGCTTGATAACGACATACGAAGCGAGAGGTCAAGAAACGGTCTTAAGGCACGTTTTCTTTCCGGCATGGTTGTTACTGGCCAAGTTCCATTGGGTTACGCTGTTCAGGCAGGGTACGCAGTTAAAAATACAACCAATTGGGATTTAATGAAAAAAGCCTGGGATCTCATGGCCACAGGGACAAAAAGTCTTCAGGAAATGGCAAATCTCATGAATGAGTGGGGACTAAAGGAACATCGGGGTAATAGAGAATTTATTATCAGAGCCCAACGCGTCGACGTCTTATTCAGAAACAAATTTTACGTGGGAGTTATCACCTCCAAAACATATCTTGAGGAAGTAAAAGGACAGCATGTGCCCATGATCACAGAGGAACAATATTATCGCGTACAAGCCATTATAGACGGTAGAAATCCCAATAAGGTGGCTTTGGCTAAACGGAATCACAATAACCCCGACTTCCCGCTACGCCGAATCGTTCGGTGTGGAGTTTGCGGTCTGGGAATGACAGGCGGTTGGAGCAAGGGCAGAAATGCTCGCTATGCATATTATCGTTGCGGCGGTGTATGTAAAGGCATTGCCGCAAAGTCAGAAATACTCGAAAGTTCAGTTGTTCAAACACTTAAACAAATAACACCCAAAAAGGAATGTCTTGATCTTTTTATTGCGTTTCTTTACCGGACATACCACGAAAGATTATCGAGATTACAAAAAATCAAAAGCGCTGCTGATCAGGAAATTGCTACATTAAAAGCTCTTAGAAAGACTTTAGTTGAGAAAAATCTAGCCGGTGTCTATTCCGATGAGGTATATAAAGAGCAAAACGCTGTTATTGAAGACCGAATGACAAAAGCTCAAGTCGTCAAAGACGACGCCACGATTGATAAATACAACATCAACGATGTAACGACTTTTATACGAACATTACTTGCTGATTTAGGGGAAACATACAAACGCTCGAACCTAAGTCAGATAAAAGTACTCTTGGGTTCAATATTTCCGTCCGGACTGGCTTGGAGACAAAATGGTACATTGAACCACCAGATTAGCCCGATTTATCAATCTATTTGCACCTTTAACAACGGTGCCATCTCCTCTTGTGCCAAGGGCGGGAGTTGAACCCGCACGCTCTTTCGAGCACACGCTCCTGAAGCGTGCCTGTCTGCCAATTTCAGCACCTCGGCTTGCATGCAATTATATCAAAAGCGTCTCAAACTTGACAGACTGTCTCCTTTTGTGGCATCCTGACAAATAATGGTAAGTGACAGTTTTACGAGAGAAGAGAATATTGGATTTTGGAAGAATTTAATTTTGGTCACCGCCTTTTTTGTTGTTACTCCGTTGACCCTGGGAATAAGCCTTTATTCTCTTTTTTCCTTTAAATCCAATACCGCCGCCAGGGAAGTTTTCGATACTGCCAATCTTATTGTCTCCCCACAATCGGGTATAAAGGTGTACGCGTCTCTGCCCACAGTATTTCCGACAGTCTCCGAGCAGATTTCTTCATCCGACGCCAGGTCCGAGATATTAAGGCAATATATGGAAAACTATGGTTCACCACTTGCCCTCTATTCGGGGCTAATTGTCCAAACGGCCGACAAGTATTCACTGGATTTCCGTCTGATTACGGCTATTGCCCAACAAGAGTCCAATATCTGTAAGATAATACCGCCGGGCTCCTATAACTGCTGGGGATGGGGTATACACAGCAACGGGTCTTTGGGTTTTAAATCTTTTGATGAAGGCATTGAAGAAGTTTCCAGGGGACTAAGGACGGATTACTTAAATAAAGGCTATACCACGGTGAATGAAATCATGGGTAAATACACTCCTCTGAGCAACGGATCCTGGGCTGATGGAGTGAACGAGTTCATGTCCGAAATGGAATAAGGCTTCTAACTATGAGTATGCTCCTATAATAGTTGACATACCTATAATTCTATGCTATAGTACGCGTAGATTTCGAGGCTTAGGCATGGAAACATGACCCCGGCGTTGAAATACATATTTGGCCCGTCTATTTATAGGCGGGCCTTCTTTTTACAGCATTTGTTATACGGACATGAGAAAAATTATCATTTATATCCTAATTACAGGATTCTTGCTTTTCCTGTGCACGGTAACCACCCGCGCGCAGGGTGTATCCGATTCTTCCGCATCTCTAAAAATTGCAGCGGCGAAGGGCGGATTCGATTACCGTGTCGAAAATCTTAGGGAGTTTCTTGAAAAATATAACTCTCCTCTTGCCGTGTACGCAGAGGAATTCGTTACTTATGCCGACTTAAACGGTCTTGATTATAGGCTTGTTCCTTCTATTTCGGGTGTGGAATCCACCTTCGGAAAACGCATTCCCGCTGATTCTTATAATGCCTACGGCTGGGCAAACGGGGAATATAGTTTTACGTCTTGGGAAGATTCGATTGCACATGTTTCCAAGACTTTAAGAATTGCATATATAGATAGGGGTGCTGCCTCCATCGCAAAAATTGCCAAAAGATACGCCCCTCCTTCCGTAACCTGGGCAGGAAAGGTGACATTCTTTGTCAAAAAAATCGACTTCCTACCTCTAGACTTTGATATAATCTAAGCTGAGCCGGGGTGGTGAAACGGTATACACGCTAGGTTTAGGACCTAGTGCCCCTTAAAGGCGTGCAGGTTCGATTCCTGTCCCCGGCACAGATTACGGGTGGATTTAATATAATCCGATAAATTTGTGCTAATATTAATCATGGAGTCAAAATCTCTTCATATCAATAAAGTCACCCGTTCAACACTCGAGCACGTTCTTTTTATGATAATCCCGGTTTTGGTCTTTTTGGCCGCTTTGGTCATCTTTTTAAAATATGTTTAAGCATATAATCCTTCCGATATTGGGGGTATTGGTGTTTATAGTGGTTGTCGGACTTCTGGTTAGGAAATCCGGCTCGCCGGGACTGACAAATATTTTTATTCCCAAGCCGACTGGCGGTCCGGTAAAGACAATAACGGTAAGTGCGGCCAAAATTGACGTACAGATCGCGGATACGGCGGAAAAGAGGGTGGCCGGTCTTTCGGGTGTCACCTCTCTGAAAGAGAACGAGGGAATGCTTTTCGTTTTTGACGCAAAGGGAGTTACCCCGCTTTTCTGGATGAAGGGCATGCTCATTCCGCTCGATCTGATCTGGATCGGCGACGGAAAAATTGTCAAGATAGATAAAAACATCCCGATACCTCCTCCCGGCACCCCTGATGTCAATCTGCAAACCTATTCTCCGGGGGCCCCTGTTGACTACGTGCTTGAGGTTAATGCGGGATTTTCGGATAGAAATAGCGTCAACGTGGAAGACGACGTCGACCTATCCGGTATTTAGGCTGAATTCCTCCAGTTCTTTGATTCCTCCAAAAGCGATCCTGTCAATTACCGTTTGCGCCCCTCCGAAGCTTCTGGCAGATCCGACACTGAAACTTCCCCATCTTTCGTTTATGCCATCAACTGCCCTGGTAAGGTTTTGCTTCTTGCCCATGTCTTCAAAGAATTCAAGCTGGAGTGAATCCGCCCGCGTCAATCCAAAACAGGAAACGGCGATATTAAGAACGGGGGAAGCGGGGGCCGCTTCGATTAAAAGCCTGAATGCTGGTTTGTAAAAGTCCCTTGAATCAAACTGAGGTTGAGGAAGCCTTCTGCCCCTGTGCCACCAGGAGCCGTTTTTAAAGATCAGCATAAGGTGGATGCCCGAAGCTTTGTATCCCGCCCCTCTCAGCCTGCTACACATCTTCTCCGTAAGTCTGGCGAGGATGGGGGAAAGTTCCTCAATTCTTGAGAGATTCCTGCCCAAGGCCACGGAATTCCCGTAGCTTCTTCTCCCGAATTCCGTACTGTCAATCTCGTAGCCGGATAAACGTGCGTTCCAGTAAAAACCGGTGATTGAATGAAAAGCGGCTCTAAGCTTCCAAACGGGGGCTTCATAAAAATCGAGAACCGAGTAAATTCCCATTCCGTTAAGACGCGCCGCATTCCTTCCCTTTATACCGGTCAGGTCGGTAAGTTTTAACCCGGAATATACATCCAAAAAATTATCTTTATTTATCTCATCGAGCCCGTCGGGTTTTTTTAATCCCGCCGCAATTTTGGCCAGGTATCTATTGGGGGCCATCCCGATGGAGACGGTAAGCCAATTTCCAATCTCACTTTTTATCCTTTGTTTTATCTCCCGGGCAACGGACTTTAACGGGGTCTTTTTAAGGGGCAGGTAATCCGCCATATTCAAAACAAACTCGTCGATAGATTTAGGGGAAAAGTCGGCGGTGTAATCTGAAACGAGTTTCCGGAGTTTCAAGTGTACATTTCTGTATTTCCAGGGGTCGGGGGAAAGTACCACCAGTTTGGGATAAAGACTGCGCGCGTCTCCGACCCTCATCCCGGTTTTAATTCCCAGGCGTTTAGCCTCCACGGAGGCAGCCAAAATACAGCCCCGGGGAGTCGTAAAGGCCGCAACGGCAACGGGCTTTCCCCTTAAACGCGGGTTTGCCTGCTGCTCCACGCTCGCAAAACAGGAATTAAGATCAATGTGCATGACCCCCGAAGGCAGGGGATTAAATTCCATTTTCCACCTCCAGAAGGCGCCAACCCAAAGTTTCCGTGTTGAAGCTAAGTTTCATGTATAGGGTTTCCGTATTAACCGAAAACAGGTGATAAAGAATACGACCTTCGCGGAGGGTGTAGTGGAACCCCACTTCTTGGATTTTGTAGATACAAAGCTTCCACTGGACCCATTTCGGAGCATCGCTCATTCCGACTTTTACCTTTTCGTTTACCGCCACCACCATGATTAGTTTTACACCCGAATAAAATACGAAGTCAAATATATCTTTCTGTTACAAGTCCCGTTTTTATGCTAGAGTATATGTATGCAGGCACTATATGCCCTAATTTCCCTTCTGGCGGGTTTCAAAATCTGTGACGTCTTGACCCATCCGGATTCAAAAATACGCAGAAAAACCCCCACCATTAAAATCAGGGGGTTTGAGCTTCTGCCCAGTATAAGGATTACCGTAAGGGGAAGATTCGTTCATTTTCATCACTGGATGAATTTTTCGATCCTTTTTGTTATTTCAGTTGTAGTAGGAGGCAGCATTCTTGACTCGTGGCTTACAAGAGGGGTCCTTCTGGGAGGAATTATTCAAGGACTTACGATTCCGAGTCCTATTGCGAGAAAAATAATCTACAGCAAAAAAATAGATGTCCAATCTTAGGGGCTTTTTTTACTATTTATCCATAGCCGTAATATTCTTTTTAATAGGCTGGTTTGGCAATAATGCGTATCGCCTTCCCAGGGCTCCCGATCCCGTACCTCAGGCAAAGCCGACGCCTCTTTTGAAGTACACCGTAGAAAATTTGTCAAAATCTGAATTTAAAAAATCGGAGATTATCATAGGGAACACACTAAAAGAGACGACATCTTATACATCTTACGAGTTTACGATGGAATTCTCTCCCGATTTTTCCGGCAATCTCAAAAAAACATCGGGCATGATAAATATTCCAAAAGGCCCGGGGCCATTTCCTGTAATTGTGATGTACCGGGGATATATAAACCAGGAAACCTATGCGATAGGGGAAGGGACTTCCCCCTCTGCTTCATTTTTTGCCCAAAACGGTTATATAACCGTGGCTCCCGACTTTTTGGGATACGGAAATAGCGATTCCGAGGCTGCGAATATTTTTGAATCCCGGTTCCAGACATATGTCACGGCCGTATCCGTACTCAAGTCGGTGGGTTCCCTAAGTTCGTGGGACGGAACCAATATTTTTATCTGGGGGCACAGTAACGGCGGCCAAATTGCGCTGATAACCCTCGAAATAACAGGCGAGAATTACCCTACGGTTCTTTGGGCACCCGTAACAAGACCTTTTCCGGCATCCATCCTCTACTATATCGATGAGGCCACCGACAGCGGAAAACTGATTATAGGCAAACTTGCCGAGTTTAACGATACCTATGATGCAGGCATGTTCTCATTGACCGGGTACTACGTCAAAATCAAAGCTCCTATACAGTTAAATCAGGGCACGGCCGACACGGCGGTTCCTTATTGGTGGAGCGACTCCTTCGTCCAAACGCTTAAAAATAGCGAAGTTGACGTTACTTATATAAAATACCCCGGAGCCAACCACAATCTGCTTCCGTTATGGAACCAGGCCGTAAATGCCTCTCTGCTTTTTTTTAAATCATATTTGCGCTAAAATCCGCGTAATAATATGAAAGAGAGGGGTGCATTCGAAAAAGCGAGAATCGACGGAATACTTAACGCGCTTTCGGAAGGTAAAACTGGTTACGATGAATTAAGTGAGGCCGGCAAAACGTCCGAATCAAGAGCAATCGAAGATATTGGCTTGGAATCCGAAAGAAGATTCACCAGGTACGCAAGACAAGTGGATTTTATAGAATGCGTACAGGACGCCGTTCCCTATGAAGACGCTTACGAAGGAGTTGATAAATGGTTGAGGTTTAAACCTTATAAAAAGCTACCAGATCTTCCCGTTCAGGTTAAAAGTTCATTCAGGGATGTGAATTCATTCAGGAAAAATCCTAAATACAAAAACCGTGGCGGCATGGAAATCGTAATAAACTGCGGCCCCTCTATCAATTACGGAATATTTCTTAGACAGTTAACACTGGAGGTGAACAGAATTAAGATCTCACTCGAAGAAAGCCCTTCTCTGGGAAGGTTTATTGTTTAAAGATAGCAACTCTTTCAAAATCCGCTATTACGCTTTTTATTATTATGATATTTCTTTAGCAAACATCATATAACTATCTTTTTAAACCTAGGCACAAATTATTGCCTCGGTTCCATCGGACGGGCTATATTAACGTTAATCTTGCGGCCTTTAAGGTCTGCCTGATTAAACATTTCTATAGCTTTTTTAGCCTCTTCATCGCTGCCCATGGTTACAAAACCAAAGCCGCGGCTTCTTCCTGTCATCTTGTCGCTTATAACGGCGGCATCGGTAACACTTCCCGCACCAGCAAAAAGAGCCTTAAGGTCGTCTGCCGTTACTTCCCACGACAAATTCCCTACAAAAAGTTTAGATTCCATTTAAATTAAAAATTCACCTCCTCTCATTTGAAGTCGGTCAAAGGCTGAAGCTTACCAAACTGAAGCTCACTATCCCTTGAAAACTCTGAGGATAGTATATAATATTCATAGTCAAATGGCAAACGCTGACAATAAATCAACGGAAATTCCCAAAATCCCGAGCCTAAACTTCGGCGGAGGCAAGCCGTCAATTTTTACTCCGAATAAGGGTTTTATGCCTAAAGGACCCCAAAGGGGTAAATTTAACCAGGCTACTTTCCACACACAACATAAGGGCGGGCCAAGCGGGGGAAAATAGTGTATAATTGCCACTTATGCCTGATAAAATAACCTCCGTTATCGCCCGTGAGACCGACGGAAATATCCAAATCACATTCACCGTTCCTTTTTCCGTTATACGGAAGGAGGAAGATGAAACCCTCAAGGAATTTGCCAAAGATGCTGAAATACCAGGTTTCAGGAAGGGGATGGCCCCAATCGCAAAAGTGGCCGAGAAGATCCCCCAAAGCAAAATCGTAGAGCATTCTTTAGGTCACATATTACCCAAGGCTTTATCGGAAGCCGTAACCGAAAATAACCTTAAAATAGCGGTTTACCCCAAATTTGAGTTAATAAGCGCGGAGGAAGGTAAAGATTGGCAAGTGAGGGGGATTACCTGCGAGCTTCCTGAGGTTAACTTGGGCGATTACAAAAAAGCCGTTCAGGGGGCATTCCGCGCCTCCACCCTCTGGACTCCCGATAAAGGAAAGCCCGAGGAAAAAAAGGAGCTAAGTGCCGAGCAGAAAGAGCAGGTGGTTATAAAAACACTTCTTGAAAATGTAAAGATAACCATCCCCGCAATATTAATTGAGGAAGAAGCGGACAGCCGCCTTTCAAATCTTCTTTCAAGACTGGAAAAGCTGGGGTTGGCCCTTGAAACGTATCTGTCCTCAATAGGCAAAAAGGCGGATGACCTTAGGGCCGACTATGCCAATCAGGCAAAGGATGCAATTGCTCTGGATCTTATTTTGACAAAAATTGCCCAGGAAAAAGACATTAAGGTAGACCCCAAAGATGTCGATTCGGCCATGGGTGTTGCGCAGGTCTCAAAAACAAGTGAAAACGGGACCCCGGAAGATCCCGAAGGCAGAAAAAGGCTTCTTGAATCGATTCTTAAGCGCAGGGGTGCGCTGGACTTTCTTATTAAGTTGGGGTAGACTTTTGGCAAATGGCGGACCCAAAAAAGAAAACTCAACAGCTTCGCACAAAGCAAAATGTTCTTGAATCCCTCAAGGATTTGGGCATAGGTGCGGGTTCTCAAACCGGAGATTTTTTGAAAAGCACTTCTGAAGACTTTTTTAGGGAATTGATGGGTATTCCCGTCCCTGCTATCAAAAGAAGCGGGGAAATCAGTGCAGGGCAGTCTATTCAAATGAACGAGGTTATGAGCGGCAAGGAAGAAGAGAGTAAACATCTCAGGGATCAGATTTCACTTGAACGGCAGCTTTCCAGCGACGAACAACGGGTTTCTGAGGGTAAACGCAACGAACTTAAAGTGGAGCTTCAGGCTCTTATGCAGGAAGTCCAAAAAGTTGCCGCAAGCAGTGAAAACCTTGCGGAGGCAACACGGGTGGCTATGATGACGGCTCCTGTTGAACCCGGAATTTATCACATTAATTTTTTCAAAAACATCTTGGAGTTTTTGCAGTCTTTCAGAAAGAGGATCGATTACGCCGCCGCCTGGCTTCAAAGTTCCAATAAACGCGCACAAAAGAAAAACTACTGGAACATGTACAAGAAAAAGGGTAGCTCTTTCCTTCTTTCTCCGGATCATTATCTTCAAAGATCGGCTGGTTAATTTTTGATATAATACAAGTCGGCGGGGACGCTTAGCTCAGTTGGTTAGAGCGCATTCTTGACGTGAATGAGGTCGGGGGTTCGAGCCCTCCAGCGTCCACTCATTTTGAAGCAAAAATTACTGCATTGGGAATGTCTCGCCCAGGTCCGTATACATATCTTGCCCCATAATACAAGGCGGTTGATCCTCCGGTATCCAAATTCAAAGCACCACTTGCTCCAAGGCTCTTAAAAACATATGCAAATTCCTGCATGTTTACATTCATCGCAACAACCACCATGATGGTGTTTTCCCTTAAACCCAGTCCCACTTTCGTTCCTTTTGCCTTTTGTTTATCGCTTAAACCCGACTGGTTGTCGTCTATCTGGACGGCTCCGCCGTTAACCAGGCCCGGGAAGTTTACAATCCCCGCGGTTAAACCTCCCGAAAACGATTTGGCATCCTGTACATAGTGGGCCCTACTACCGTCAAAATAAACCATAGCCCGACCATTCCAGAAAAGATTCCCGCCGTTTATCCAGTGGCTCAAACGGGTGTTATAAACGGGAAAATCAAAAGAATTGGTCTTCCCCGAGCATTCCGGATACGTAATCGGGCAAAAATATGTTCCGTTTACTCCCGCAAATCCGTTATTTTTAGTGACAAAAGTCTGCAAATTATTGGCAAGGCATCCGTTTCCGCAGTCTCCGTCATTTGCGGTATCCGTAATCATCCTGGTACTGCCCATCTCAAGAGAAAGTACCGTTGCCGTAAAATTTCCCTTTTCCGTTGCAACATTAATGGTAGAAAGTCCGCTTCCGGGAGGACCGCTTACGGGCTTTGCGGTCGGCTTGGGAGTAACTGATGGCTTAGAAGTGGGAACTGCCGTGGGCTTTATCGTAGGAGCAGTGGTGAAAGAAGGAGAAGGAACTGGGGTGGCCGTCGCAACCGCGGTGGGAGTGACAGCCGTGATGTTGGGCTTAATACTGCCGTTTTTAAATATTATGTAACCGACCAGTGAGATAACGGTAATAAAAACCAACATTAAAACAGGAGCAAAACCAGGGCTCTTCATATTTCATTCTAGCAAATCTCCTAATATAATATGCGTATGGAAAGCGGACATGAAGCGGAAGACTTCAGAAAGAAATCCGTTCTTGCCGTATGCTGGGCAGGAACCGACAGGAGCCAATATATTGCCGAGGAATTAAATAGAAGGAATTATTTTGCAACAAGCGCAGGTGTTTTGAAAAATAATAACCATGCGGTCTCAAATTACGTCACACCTGCCGATCTGTCCAACGTGGGTATCGTCGTTTTTGCTTCCATACACGAAAGGAATGTTTTTTGTAAAGACGAAAAGCTTAAAGCAATTGTCAAAAAAAACGGTATAGAAGTCAGAGTGCTGAATATTACCGAAAGCGATAAGGACAGGGCACACAATTACGGCAAGGTGGAAGAATTAAAAGCCGAAATTTCAAAACAGCTGGACTGTATCGGTTTAAAGGACCTCACAAATCAATAGTTCAAATATTTGTCGATATTTGCCAGGTGCTCCTTATAGGTTTTTGCGCAGTGTATTTCTTTATATACATCATGCAAATAGTATAAACACTCGGTAGTCTCTGGGTTAAGGGCGGCTTCGATGGCATCGATTCCAGGACTGCAGATGGGGGTGGGGGGAAGGCCTTCGTTCAGGTAACTGTTATACGGCGAGTCGCTTTTCTTTTCGGCTATATTTACGCTACCCCACCACTTTCCGTTTTCATTTTTGCCCAGCGTGTACTGCATTGTCGCATCAATTTGCAAACGCATTCCGGTATCCAGCCTGTTCCAGATGATTCCCGATATTAACTTCATATCTTTTGCTCCTGCCGCCTCACGGGCAATAAGTGAGGCAATCTTTACTCCCGTGGTCCATTTTATGTTTTTGTCGGCAAATTGCGGCAAGAGAGGAGACATTTTTTGATTAAAGTTATTAATAAATCTTTGGGCAACGGCCTCGGGTGTTTCATCCAGCGGAATTAAGTAAGTATCGGGATAATAAACCCCCTCAAAATAATCGGAACCTAGATTTTTGTAAAACGAATTCCACGAAACCAGTTGACTATCGTTCCAATTGAGGGCGTCAGCCAAATATTCTCCCAATTGTTCCCTCCTTACACAAAATGATTCGGTAAACCAGACCAAATCGGCGTTTCCGGTTATTTTTTTCATAACAGCCCAGGCGTTCATGTCCTGAGACAGCCTGTAGCCGCCGGCTTTTACGTCGTAGCCTCCGGAAAAGTTATCTAGGAGAAATTGGAAAGCACCTGAGTCCCTTATGAATTTTTGATCCTGCAGGGCCTTGGAAACGTCAAAATTTTCCGTATTCTCGGGAACAACAAAAACCTTAACTTCTTTCGAATCCCCGACGGATCCAAAACGGCTCCAAACCATATATAAAATCAGGAATGTCGCTGTCGGAATGAGGATAAATTTAAGAACCTTCATGTCCCATTCTATCATCTGATTCAGGATGGGGTTTCCCTGCAAAATTGGGGCAGCCTGACAGAGCGGCCGCTTGTTCTATTTGAGACTTTATTTCCACTTTTCTGTCCGACGGAAGTTTATTCAAAAAATGACCTTTTTTAAACTTCTGCACACGGCATCCCACATCTTTACCGCAGCGGACTCCATAGTTGGCCATAAAACTACATTCGGAGTATTGAGCTTCGGACGGCTTTTCGTGCATTCGTGGATTTTACCATAATTCTTGAGGGAATTTAATTACGGTATAAAATACTTCTATTGACTATTTGTTATCAAAATTTGATAATAAGGTGTGAAGTTATTTGTAAGATTGGCAATAAATGTTTTTGCGCTTTTCGTGGTGGAGTACCTGGTTCCCGGATTTCACCTGGCGGGTCTTTGGACCGCGGTTGTAGCAGCCATTGTCATAGGAGTAGTAAATACTTTTATCCGCCCGATAGTTCAGCTTATCGCGCTTCCCATTTCAATCCTGACTTTCGGTATTGCGGCCATTATTATTAACGTATTACTTTTTTGGGGAGCTTCCATGCTTGTCCCGGGGTTCACCATCGACGGCTTTTTAACGGCACTCGTCGCATCTCTAGTACTATCCCTCGTCTCCTGGTTTATGCATAGGCTTGCATCCGATTAAAGCGGTCGGGGGTCCACTTTGAATATTTTGTCGTCCCCGCTTTTTGCCCGGCCCCGCCCGTCATTGTTGCTTGTTGAAAAGTAAATATATCCGTCCGGTCCCAGCACAACGGCCCTGATTCTTCCGTATTCCTTTTTGAAATGTGAGGTCAAAACGAGGCTATTGTCGTTTTTAATTTTCACCTGGAAAAGACTTTCTCCCCTTAATCCCGAAAAAAATAGACTTCCTTTATAGTATGCCATCCCGGAAGGTGCCCATGTTTCCTCCGTCCCTGATTGTATAACGGGGGAAATAAGTCCCTCTCTTGTCTCGTCTCCCTTAATTGTCGGCCAGCCGTAATTGCCTCCTTTATAAATTATGTTTATCTCATCGTTGCCGGTTTCAAGACCCGACGGACCGTGCTCAGTCTCCCACAAAACACCTTTCTCATCCCAGGCAAGTCCCTGAGGGTTCCTGTGCCCCAGTGAATAGACCTCATTTCCGAAAGGATTGTCGGATGGGATATCTCCTTCTTCCGTTATTCTTAAAATCTTTCCGTTCAAAGAATTTTTATCCTGTGCAAGGTCCGGACTCCCCGCATCTCCCGTCGTTACGTATAAATATCCGTCAGGACCGAATGCTATTCTTCCGCCGTCGTGGTTTACCGAGCCTTTAATTCCCTCCAGAATTACTTTCCTGTCTGTCAGGGTGTCATTCTCAAACTTGTATCTTTCAACCCTGTTGGATATGCCGCTCGAATCCTGGGTTGTCGAATAAAGGTATATATAATTGTTTTTGACAAAATCTGGGTGAAGGGAAAGACCCAATAAGCCTCCCTCGCCGATATGCTTAACTCCTTCAATCTTTTTTACCGTTTTTGTTTGTGCTCCTATTTTAAGAAGCTTTCCCGATCTTTCGGTTACAAGCATTTCACCGCCCGGTAAAAATGCAATCTCCCAGGGTATATCCAAATTTTGTGCAACAATCTCCGCACCTGCCGAATTAACGATTGTTGTTTCGGGGGCGGATTTATTTTCACTTCTGTCCTGCTTTTTGTTAAAAAAATACAGAAATGCTCCGGCCGATACCAAAAGCAGGGTAATAATAATTACTTTGTTTTTTTGCATGTATTTTGCACGGACCTATTTAAGATGTCTGTCAAAGAATTCAACGGATCTTCTCATTGCCGTTGAAAAACTATCGGAAAGGTTGTGGTCGTCTCCTTCGTAAAGAAATAGTTCGGCTTCTTTTCCCGCTTTATCCATCAGCCCTTTTAAATTTTCGGAAAATTCACTCGGAACGGAGGCGTCAAGGGTTCCGTGATGGATTGAAAGGGGACCCGATATATCCGCAAGGTAACTTGTTGCGGAGATGGAATTCCAAAAGTCGGGATTTTCTTCGGGTGTTCCGAAAGCGGCCTGAAGTTCATCCCTCCATCTCCTTGCGCTTGAAGGAATTCCGGGAGGAGGGGTGGAGGCTCTTCTTCTCCAACTGCTTATCATTTCGGGGTATGATCCCACAACCCCAGCCCAAATAACACCCGCTTTTATATCATCCGATACAACCATGCTTCTTAAGGTAATGAATCCTCCCATGGAGTGTCCCCACATTCCGATCTTTTCGGGATTGACCGAAGGATACTTTTTAACGGATGAGACGGCATTCAAAGCATCAACCGTATACGCGTTTGATCCGTATGCTCCTGTCGGCTCGCCTTCGCTTTCTCCATGACCCCGGAAATCGGGCTTAAAGACAACGTACCCGTTTCTGGCAAAACCGTCAACGTAGGAAACATATTTCTCGGTGGTCCTGTACTGGGCAGGAGGAATATAGCCATGGTTAAATATTATCGCCGGGAATCCTTCCGGGGGTTCTTCTTCCTCGGGTACTGTTAAAAGGCCGTAAACCTTTAATCCTTCCGACCGGTATGAGGCAATATACCGTTTGTAATTTGAACCCGGGGTAAGTGTTTCTTCAATAATCAAATCGCTTCCGGGATAGTTTCCTTTTCTAAGGTACTCGATGGAAAGAAGAAAGGGGACCCCAAGTTCGGAGGATCCGACAAACCCTCCTTCATCCAGGAAATTGTTTAAATCGGTCGGGAAATCGGGTTTTTTTGGAAAATATCCCTTTGAGTAGAACAAATAGCCGCCAAAAAGAGCAAATAAAAGTACCGAAACTATTAAAATTTTCTTCTTTTTGAACACCTTACATTTTAACACGCGGGGTAAAGCGTTTTTATGAAGTACGGTTTTGTGTTATCAATTCTGCTTTTTCCTGTTCCACAAACTTCCGAAGACGTCTCTTACGTCGTAACCGAAATAGGCGAGAACGGAGAAAAGTAAAAACGATGCGGTTGCCTCATCCAGATTTCCCAAAAAAGGGACGTTATCGGGAATAAATTCAAAAAATCCGGCAGTGGGGTTTAGAAGATAAATGAATGCTAAAAAGCCGATGGCTGCAACTAAATATTTTTTCATTTTTTAAGAACCGAGGTGCAAAACATACACTTTTTTGCGCCAAGGGGGACAACGCTAAGACATTCCGGGCACTTTTTTGTAGTAGGGTCAATTGGCTTTTGTTTATTGGTTAAGGCTATAAGTTTATTCATTGGAAGAACTACAAGGAAGTAAACGACAAACGAAATGATGACAAAAGAAATAAGGGCATTAAGAAAATCTCCTATCATAAACTCGCTCCGGTTAACGGTAAAGCTTATTTTTGAAAAATCAAGGCGGTAACAACGGCTCCGAAAGCTACACCGATTACCACTCCGACCGCAAGGTCAACGACGTTTCCTTTCAAAATAAACTGCTTAAACCCTTTTAACACTAATTGTATTTTCGCACAGCTTTTTTGTTTTTGCAAAAATAGCATTAGGGGCTGGGATGGGGCAAGAATCAGAAGGGTATATCTTCCTGTACTGGTTTATCTTCAATGTGGGCAATTGTTTCTCCAACGTGCCTATAAGCGCACCATTTACAGCTTTTTCCCTCTTCCGGTGGAGGACCGGCAAGAAGTTTGTCAATTTCGGCAATAAACTTAATAAATCCGGGCTGGTCCATCGGCACCTCAAGCCATTTGGGAGGAAATGTCAAAAGTGCTTCACCGTCTTTATAGGAAACCTGATCAGGGTAAAAAATCAAAAGACCCATCCTGTTAATTTCAACCGGTTTTCCGGATTTCGGATTTTCCAGGGCAAACTTATAGGCATTAAGTTGTGTTTTATATTTATCGATTTTCCCGACATCCGGATTACTGATTTTAAGATCAACCAAAGTATTGCCATCACTCCCATTAACCAGAAGATCATATTTGCCTTTTAAATAAACGTGTGTTCCCGGAATAATCTTCGAGTCCACCCAACCTTCCTGCATGATTACTTTCCCTTCCGGTAAACTTTCAGAAAGAGTTCTCAGTTCTTTCCCCACAAGACTTCCCTGAATCCTGGTGTTTATGGCAGAAAATACCCCAGGCATCGGCATGCTAGGTTGATAAATTCCGTTTTTAACTTTAAGGTAGTAGCAAAGTTTGCATTCTTCGTAAAGGTATGCAAAATCAGAAGGGGAGAGCTTAAATATTTCCTGGTGGATGTCTCTTTCCGGCATATGAGGCTATTATACCACCATAAAAATGCTAATATTCGATTGTGAAAAACAGGGTACCTACTTTAAAAGAATTTAATAGTATTTATTGGAGAACCGTAGGTAACTTATTTCATAAAATATCCCCTTGCATCGAACACCCGGGGTTACTTTTTAGGGACGTTCATATTCTATATCATGACTTAAAGTATAGATTCTTCCTTGTTACCGATCCTCCACCTATACAACATAAAAAAGAGCAGACGGATAATTATTTTGAAAGAATAGACCCAAAACACGGATTGAGATTTTATGAATGCATGGCAAGTAAATGTTCCGGGATTGATCTTGATTATGCAATTCCCCGCGTGGATGAATTTTATAGCGACAAAAGATCCAGGAAAATTATAAGGGAATTTTTAATAAGCTTAAATCAAGCCGAACAACAAGTATTGGATAACTATAAAAAATATTTAATTAGAAACGAAATACTAAAAGGGAATTGAGGCAATTATACTACTCTGAAAGTGATAATATTTAACTAGTGGCATTCGATTTTAGTCAAATCATTTTCCAATCCATTATTAATTCAATCAAAATAGCACCAGCCTTATGGCTTATGATTCTTGCACTTCTTTTTGCAGCCACAGCAATTTGGGTTTTCAAACTTCTTCATCTTGCAAAAGCAGACATATTCAAAATAGACAAAATGAGTGGCGAGGAATTCGAAACTTTCCTCGAAATATTATTTAGAAACGATGGGTTTAAAGTAAACCACACAGGTAGTTCGAATAAATATAAAGGAGATTGGGGTGCAGATTTAATCATTGAGAAAAACGGAATAAAAACTTCTGTCCAAGCAAAAAGGTGGAAATGGATGGTTACTGAAAAATCAGTGCAAGAAGTTGTTACTTCAAAAGCACAATATGGTTGCCAAGGTGCAATGGTTATTACAAACAGTCATTTTTCCTATCACGCGAAACATTTAGCACGAGTTAACAATGTCTTACTTTGGGACAGAAACACTCTCGCTTCAGAAATATTGAGAATAAGAAAACAAAATAAAAGAGAACAATAATCAAGAAAAATTCTAAATAAATTATTTTGGGATGACAAAATTAATACATAAAATCTTTTTGTACAGTCACTAGGGTATTGACTTTCCGCCATTTGAATGTTTAAATCTAGAAGCTAAAACTGGAGAGTGAGCCTTTGGCCGCTAGCCAGTTTTTTGCATTTAAGGAATATTGACAATCGCTTGAAAGTTTTTATATAAATTCTTCTTTTTCAGCCCCATACTTTGAGGGGTATGGAATAGTTTATTTTCCGCTTCTTTTCGTATCATTCTTTCATAACCATTTAATGAAGCTACTTTGACAATTCTATTTTTTACCCTGTGACTAAGATTTAAACCGTAGCCCAACAAATCCGCCACTTGGGTAAGTGTATCCATGTTTCTTTTAGTTGAAAACGATAGAGAGGTAAGTCTTCTTTTAATTTCAAGGTGGTCAAGCTTATCAGATGGAAGACCTAAAGATTGATAACCAAAAAACGCTTCATAGATGGAAATATCCTGAATTGGCGTAGAGGCTTCTTGTATAAATTCACCCGTTTTATCTTGAGCAACCAACACTCTTATAAAGTTTGCAATTAAATGTTCATATGCAATCTTTATTACTCTTCGTTGCTTCCAATTCAAGTTATAAACAGATTTTTGATCAACAATTATACAAATTGTATATAACGGGCATTTATTAAAAAAAAATTTAAGATCATTTATAAATTCTCTAAATTTCTTTAGGTCGTTTTTAAAAATTGTAAAATCTTTATCTTTTCTGCCAATATTTTTTGAATGAAACACCACATTTACCCTAGACCAATATTTAAATTTGATGTGATCAAGATTGGTAGAAATTTCAGAAATTCGATCCTTATCAACTACACATCCCGTCAAAATAAAAAAGGGCGAAACTTTATATCTTGCTGGGACTGACTCACCCAACTCATCAACAAACAATGCTAATTTCCTATTCATAAAAACAATTCAATCCTACTCCAAATTATCAATATTTCAAATCCTGAATAGAATCGAAGGGTTCAAAGGTCAAACTTTAATACTTCATCGATCTTTTTTTGCAATTTATCTGTTTCTACTAACGCTACTATCATTTTTTGATAATGCTCAATATCCCCATTTGTTAATTCCGTACCTTTACGATCCTTCAACCATTTTTGTGCGGGCTGGTACCCGCCAATATAAAAATTCCATGCAACCTCAGGGACATTTCCAAAAAATTGATTTTGATTTATATAAACAGCTCTATTCTTGTAATCAATTTTTTCTATAATATTCGGTCCATCAACGGGATAGGTGGTAACAAATTGATCCAATTTGGGTGATTCAAACAAATGAGAGGATCTTAATTCATTTCCAAAAGCAGCAATTTCTTTAAACTCCTCCTTATTCCTGGGGTATGGGACTCTTGGAAAACCACTTTTTAGGAGTTCTTTGTATTTTTCTCGGTAATTTGGCGAATATAAAACTGCATAAATATAATCAAAAATATTTTCTGGCGAAGTCTTTCCGATTATTTTTTCTATTTTATCAATTATCTCCCTCTTGAAATTTGGAACCCGAGACCCGTCCTCATTATAAATATATAAAGGGCCAAGGTAACTAATTCCAGCACCCGCGCTTTTGTTACCTGCGTAGCATTGGTCTATGATGTATTTAGAAATGAAAATATCAAACTTATATTCTGTTGACATTGGCCTAATCCAACTCAAGCCAAAGTTTTCACCTTTTAAAAAATTCCCGAATATTTTGAACCTTCCCCAATCTACCATCTTTGGTGAATAATAAATATAACGTTGATCAAAAGGCCTGTAGCTTATAAATTTTATTAAGTCTTCGGGCATTTCATCGATTACGGATTTTCTAGCAGTAGCGAGTTTCCACCCTCTGGAGTCTCCCGCCAAATACTTTCCATTTTGTTTATTGGGGAATAGCCATGCGCGTATTTCATTATCAGAATAATTAAAATCTGAAAAACGAATGATTCTCTTTAACAGTGAATCTTTATCGGTATCGATTACAACAGCATCCCGTGCAGTTACAATACCCGTCGAATTTCTTACAAAAAGTTCATTTACATCAAACCCTTTAAGATATTCCTTTTCAAGTTTTGCAGAACTTCCTTCTTTAAAAAATAAATTAGGGAGACGGGGTTCAATAAGCTTCCATTTAATATTTTCTAATGACGAATTATTTAACTGTTCATATTTTTTAATTCGCTTCCCCCATAAATCTTGAGAATATAGTTTTGCTAGATCTCCTTGTTTTTTCTTTCCGGTCTTTACTGCCAGAAGAATTGAAACACCTTGTTGTATATCAAAAACATTTTCATCCTTTCCCCCATCTGGTGGTATCTCATGTTTCTTTGAATTGCCATGAAGATCCATCGAATATAAATAATCAAAAGTGTCCAGTAAACTCCATCTCATTCCTCTAAATGTTGGATTATCAAGGTAACCATGGTTAGTAATAAAACCGACAATACCTTCGCCGTTTTTCTGAATCATTTTTTCCGCAAGCGCAATAAACTTTACATAATCATCATTAAGCCAATGTTTCTTTTCCCGAAGTCTTTGTTTTCCCCCTGGCTCTACCTTATATTTCTCAACAAGTTTGTTAGCATACTCTGTTTCATTTGATGAAATTCCACTATAGGGAGGGTTACCAATTACGATCATGATGGGTTTTTCATTTTTTATTTTTGAGGCCGCCTTCGATTCTTCGGCGATACTTTCCGCCAACCCAAGAGCAAATAAACCCTGTTGTTGGATACCGCTTTCTTCTAATGAGTTAGTAAGATAAATACCCAACCTACGATCATTAAAATATTTAAAGCCGGTATCTCTGAAAGCCAAACTTAACTTAAGATGGGCGATTGTATATGGAGTCATCATTAACTCAAATCCATAAATACGGGGAAGCAAATCATGAAGCACGTAAGGGTGCCATTGTCCTTTTTGTCCGGTTTTGATCAAGTGCTCATAAATATTCCGAATAATTTTGCTAATAAAAGTGCCTGTTCCAACGGCTGGGTCGAGGATTTGAACTTTATGCAAACCATTTTTCGTTTTTGTTGTACTTGATAAACCCCCAGCGAGGTCAAAATCTTTCTTAAGTAAATAATCAACTGAACGTACTATAAATTGAACCACAGGAACGGGGGTATAGTACGCACCTATTTTTTTACGTAAATCTGGATCATATTCCTTAAGGAAGTCTTCATAAAAATGGATTACGGGGTCTGGTTCAATGTGTGTATTACCCCACAAATCCTTTTTGTAATATTCTTTCATAAGTTCAGAGACGTCCGCATGAGAAAGCACATCGCACAGTTCATCAACAATATATTCGAGTCGCTTGTCGAAGTTGGGCCCAACAATATGATCAAAAAAATCTCTAAGAAAAGGGTTTGATCTTGGTATTAAGTCACGTGCTTCTTGTCTAGAAAACGTGCTTTGAGGGTCGTCTTCATGTCGAGCTGCAAAAAGGCCGTAAACAAGCGTCTGTGCATACATATCGGCAAAAGCGTCCTTAGTTAAATCATGAACCAAAAGCTTTTTAATGGTCTCGTAAACTTTAACAATTTCGGTGTTTATATCGGAATCATTAGCAAGGTATTGTCGTAGATTATCTCGAATTCTTCGAGCTTTACCTGCCATAATTTTTGAAAGATGTACGCCTGATTTAATAGGCTCCTTCTGTGATTGGGAAAAGTCAATTAAGGTTTTTGCAAGATTTACAAAATTTTGAGGAAATTGCCTAATTATACGTCCCTTAAGATTATATTCTGCAATTTTTATTGGTTCTCCATACCGAATACCATTTCTATAAAAACGAAATTCTACATAATCGGTAAGCACTAGGTTTGTGTATCCGTAGTACCGAGTCATTTGTTCTGAATCTTCAATCCTGTCAAGAGATACACCAATATCTTTAGCTTCTATATACAATATTGGAACATCATTTTTAAGTACAATAAAGTCTGGTTTGTTGTGTTGTTCCGCTTTTGGATCGTGATCTATACGCCTGACATTAATTTCTTCAAAAATCTTTTTGATTAAGACCTCGAAATCAGTACGATAACCCATCTCGCTAGTTTCCACATGAGCAAATTTAGCAGAGAGAGATGAAATATAATCAGCAAAAACATCCTGCATCCTGGCCTATTTTACTACATTTCCCAAAGATTATAAGGATATTATCTTCTATTCGTTCTTTTCCAAACTGAAGTAATTCTACAAACACCTTTTGAATCGGTAAGGTAGGCAACACCAATTTCGTAGCCATTATATTTTCTTACGGAGTTGTAGCCTGCACCGTTTGTCCACTTTTCAGGAGTTCCTTTATTGTAGACGTCCATTACCTGCCCTTCGGAAAGGCCAAAAGAAGCCATTTTTGAAAGCGCTTTGTTTGTAAAAATGATATTAGCCATAACCTTGGCCTATTGTAGCACTTTGCTGTATTGAAATTTATTGCTTCACGATATTTAATGGACGCATGTCATTAACGATGCAGGATCTCGACGCGATAGAAAAAGTTGTGGGTGAACAAATTGAAGAAAGAACGAAAAATTTACCCACAAGAGATGAATTTTTTAATAAGTTGAAGATTCAACCCGCTATTTAATTACCCCAAGAGACTAGGGCATGAAGAAGTAATTGTACTCATCAAAGGCAAAATGGCCCGAGGGTCTATTTAAAAGAATGTCTGCAATCTGCCAGGCATCCATATCCTCAGAGATCCTGTACTCGGCGTTTTTGTCGATGGTCCTGGTTTTACCAACACTAATCGCATTTTCGCCTGAAGTTACGTCTTTCGTGTGCTCTAAAGCATATCGGAAACTTTTTTCATCCCTGATAAAACCGTAATAAGCGAGGTTACTGACCAGGGCGTCCAGGGTTGTGTTGTTGCTGATTCTCAGATCCACCGTTCCGTCAACTCCGGGCTTTGACCTGATCTCCTGCGCTTCCTGAGGTGTCATTCTCAAATTTTGGATAAAATAATCTTCAACTTTCTTAGGGGAATTCCAATTCCTTCCCGGGGCATCAAAGCTTTCATCGATAGGATTGGATAGTTTAGAATATCCAAAAATACTGACAACTCCAAGAAATATTATGCCTGCAATTACATAAAGACGGTATTTGGAGAAATATTTAACCATCCTGCCCTATTTTAACACTTTCCCGTTTGACTTCACTCAGTCAATCTGCTTTCTTTCCTTCCCCATAGCCAAAATTTTTTCAAAATCTTCCACATTACCCACAAAACATATTGGTTTTCAGGCAAGCTTCTCACCCTTGTAATTTTGTTCCTTAATATTAAATCCAACTTTAAGTTTATTCATTACTTCTCTTTCAATTGGACCGGCTTTCGGGTAAATTGCTCTAAATCTCTTCTTAAAGTTTTTGCTCCAATTTTTCCCTTGAATATGGTTTCTTGCTAAGCTGGATTTATACCTTTCTATTTCATTTGCAATAATTATTTCCTCCATGGGTCCTCTCAAGGCGAGGTTGTTTTCGTATGTGTCGCTGTTATATAACTCCATAGGTAGGGTTAAGAGGTGATCACGGTAATCGTTATTCATAACTATATTCGGATTTGCTATCCTATTAAATACTTCCGGAATGTCGGGAAAAAACTTTGGTAAATTCTCACCACAACCCATTTTCATGACTGCATCCGTAAAACCTTCTTTTGTATTTAGAGGCGGTTTGAATAAATTAAGATCAATAATGTGTTTTAAAGGAATTTCTCTTGTTATATCTAAATCTACTTTATCCACAAAAACATTTTACATCCTTTTAAAACTAAACTCCATACAGGGCAATTGGCGACTCTGATTAGACAAATATGAAGTGAAGATAAATTTGTAGCGCCTGCAGGATGTAAATAAAAATAAACAATCCTGCAGGCGCAGTCCTCGGTATTACAAATTTCATAAATGGCGGAGCCTATTGATCATTAGCCATACGGCTAATAATAAAAACCATACGGTAAACAACCCTCCACAACATGACGTATACGCCATTCCCAGGTCCAAATGTGATACGTAATTAAACACGTCTCTTACCATTGCGTTAAACAAAGAAAAAGCAAACAGCAAAATGAATGGGATCGCGATCAAAAACAACAGCCAATGTGACGTGCGCATTGCACAGCCTCCTTTTCTTTAAAGTGCCAGGTTAGTTTATATATGAAATATAATACTCAAGGAACCATATTATAGGACAGGTGAGTATTTATGTCAATCGATGGACGTTGTATTTAACAAAGCGTCGCAAGGCAATCGACCGACTTTTACACATTAAGGTGAAGGGAATGTTTTTGTTTTTTTGAACCACATGGATTTGAAAGATCCGGTTATTAAGACTTTTCGGCAACGAGAACTATTCTATGGCGCTGAAGGGCTATTCCTTTTTCCGTTTTGTGCTCTGCGATATACCGTGCAAGATTGTCTCTGTCTTTTATGGGGTCGTAATCCTCAAAAATAGGGACTTTCTCCAGATAACTGCTCAGATCAACCGATGTTTTAAAATATTCGGTATATAAGTACTCTCCCGCACAGGAAACCGTAAGCCAGACATCTTCAAGATCCTTAATGTCCCTTTTTAAAACAGGTTCGTTCCACTTTCCGTAATTCTGACCTCTCCCGAAAATTTCTTTTATCGCCCGTGCATCCTGTTCACCGACTTTTATTCCGATGTACTTGCCTCCGGGAACAAGAAGTCTTTCAAATTCAAGGTAGTCCGTGGGGCCGCGTCTGGAATAAATGACTCCGAAGATTTCGGAAAAGTATTGATTATGGAATATATCAATCTTCCTGAAACTGACGTTTGTTATTCCCGTTTCCTTTTGCAATTTACATGCGGTTTCTAGCATGCTGTCGGAGGTTTCTATTGCCGTGATTTTTTTAAAGTTCGGGGCGACACTTAGCGTAAATCTTCCGTCTCTGGAACCCACATCCAAAGCTTCTATACGGGAATCCGCGGCCTGCAGGAGTTCGCTTATAAATCTTTCTTCAGGGTCCTCACCGGGAAACTCTTTCTGCATGTCAACTTCCGTAGAATAGTTTTCGAATTTCTCGGCTACTTTATTGTAAAAATCAATTTCCATGGGGATATAATAGCACCTTAAGGGTAGCAGTTGGGCCAGAGGGCACTTTTTCCGATACTTAGGGCGTAGGCAGCGGTTTGAACGGCTTCCTCCGCATTAAAGCGCAGGTTTGCGTCCGGATCCTCTCCGATTTTTACTCTCAGGTTTTTCCAGGTAACGGCTCCGAACTGATAAAGGCCGGCATATCCTAAATTTTGGGCTAAAGGGTTAAATCCTGATTCGCAGATTGCCATGTAGCGCAAAACGTCAGGGCTTACCCCATACTGCCCTGCAAACCTGTTTATAAACTCATTAATTTGCTGGGAAGTGTATTTTGGCTGCGGAACGGGCGTTGGGGTTTTGGTCGGGGTAGGTTTGGGCTTTGGTGTAGGGGTAGGTGTCGGGGTGGCAGTCGGCGTTGGAACGGCGGTTGGAACGGGTGTTGCCGTAAAGGTGGTTACTTCTGCCAAAATTTTTTGCTGGGACTTGTCCCTATTTATCAAGAGTAGGGCAATGCCTTCCCCTGTAAGAACCAAAAGAAGAAAATATAAAACAAGCGTTTTCATCCGCGCTATTTTACCATGCTTAATTCATTTATTTTCAACTTGTCCCTTTGCGATTTTAATAGGCTTAATTTTTAACTGAAAGGCATCATCGATTTCCAAAGACTGCATCTGGAATCCTGTTATGTAGTCTGGGTGAAATTTGAATTTTTTTGCCGCCTGGTCAAATATCTCGCTATCCCAGATATTTACTATCAACTCCTCGGTAATTACACCTATGTAATCGGGGATTCCCTGTCCTTTTACCCGAGAGTAGAGAACGGCGGTTTTAACGTCGGCGGGTTTCATCTCCCAGCACTTGGAGGTAATCATATTAAGGGTTTCTCCTGTATCACATATCTCATCTACCACCAAAACCTTCTTTCTTTTTAAGTCTTTTGCGGGCAAAACCGACCATACGGGGCGTTCGTGTTTAATGACATTGTTTTCCCTTCTCGATATGCGAATGGGGAAAAGATCTTTTTGAAGCATGTGTGATACTAGGGTGGCTGCCATAAGGCCACCACGGCCGTTGCCTACTATGACGTCGGGATCGTACTTGGCTATATTTTGTACAAGACCTTTGCAAAGCCTATGGAAAACTTCCCAGGAAACGGGTCGTATTCCAACCTTTTCCTTGTACGGATATTCCTTGTATCTTTTATCTTGTTCAACCATGTTCCCAATAAAGAAGTGTTATTGTACCATTTTAGAGGCAACCAGGCTATTTGCCTGCCGCGCCCGGGGGATGGACTATGCCGGTTTGAACTGGGTAACCCGCTTTACCTCCTTCACTCACAGAATAAGGGCGTTTTGTTATAGTATTCCCGAGATAACGCCCGCGTGGTTTTCTTCTCCTGCCGAATACAAAAATCTTTCTCCGGCTGATTTGCCCGAAATTGCACTACCCAGCGGGGAGTCGGGCGAAATAAAATTAATTCCTGAGATATAGGCGGAGTTTTTTACAAAATAGAACTCCGAAATTCTTCCGTCGTCAAATGTTACGGAAGTAAAGCAAACGGGGGACACGGTTTCTGGCACGGCGCCTATCCGGGATTCTTCAATTTCCGCTTTAAGTTTTTTGAGCTGTTCAAGCTTTTGATAACTTAAAAGTGCCGTATTACCGGCATGTTCCGCATCTCCAGCGGCGGAATAGGAAGTGGCTAACCCATGGCTTGCTTCGTTTGCAGTCTTTCTTGTATGCAAAGCGGAAACTTCGGCTTTCCCGAGTTCTTCCTTTAGCCTTGCTGCCAGATTCTCAAGTTTTTGTCTTTTCATTAAGCAATTGTACCACCGGTGCAATGTCTGCTATATTATTTAAATATGCCAAATGTGCTTCAAGGAAAAAAGTTGGGTTTTATTTATAACGTCAGACATAAGTATCCCGATCCCAAAGACCCCGAAACTTTCAATGAGACGGATTTTGACGACCCTGTCACGATTGAATCTATAGTGACGCACCTTACAAACATAGGCTTTGATGTTTTGGCTATCGAATCCGACACCCGGGCGGAGGAAATTTTGATTAGGGAAAAGGAGAATATCGGTTTTATCCTGAATTATTCGGAGGAGGTTTTCGGCTCAAACCCTAAAATTTATATGGCCGAGGTTTTGGAAAAAATAGGCCTTCCTTTTTCCGGTTGTTCCAATGAAGTTCAAAATATAGTCATAAATAAGGGCAAGATGAAGGAGGTTTTGCTTTCCAAAAACGTTCCCACTTTACGTTTTCAGGTTATGAAAAGTGAGGGTGAAAGATTGGATCCCGAACTCCGCTTCCCCGTCATCGTAAAACCCATCGCCAGGGGGTCTTCCGCGGGAATAACGAATAAAAGCGTTGTCCACAGGGACAAAGAATTGCACGAACAGGTTAAATTTATTCTTGATACTTTTAAAGAGCCTGCATTAATTGAACCTTTCATAGAAGGCAGAGAGTTTTCCGTAGGAATGTTGGGAAATCCTCCCGAAGTTTTTCCTATAATCGAACCCAAACACGAAAGCCTTCCCAAAGATTATTACCACATTGATTCGCTGGAGGTTAAATGGCTCTTGGAAGAGGAGTTGGGGGAAAACTATTTTAATTGTCCCGCCAAGGTGGAACCCAAGCTTAAAGACCGCATAGAAAAGGTTTGTCTTTCCGCATGGGAGGCTCTTGATATTACCGACTTTTGCAGGATTGATCTCAGGGCAGACTCTGTGGGAGATATATACGTTCTTGATATCAATACACCCCCCGGCTTAATTCCTCCGGAAATATCAATGACTTCATATTTTCCGATGGCCGCAAGAGTCATGGGTGATGACTATGAAACACTACTACGTAAAATTATTTCTGAAGGACTCAAAAGATATAAGCTGGAAGATTCTATTTCCCCAGGTGCGAGGGGTTAAAGTTGTAGGGGAATATGGCCTTTAGCGAAGTTATTCTTACGACTTCCCCTTCGGTATCGGCAACAATAATGAGGCAATTGTCCGTATGCTCCACTATCCTTTGCAAACATTCTCCGCAAGGACCGGAGTTTCCCTTCGCGCAAACCGCAACTGCCCTTATGAATTTTCTGTTGGGTATTGAGGCTCCTTCGCTGTTGGCGGCTGCGATTGCCGATCCTTCCGCGTGATTTGTAGGAGAGTAGGCAACCGATTCCGAGTTGCATCCTCCGAAGATTTGTCCGTCGGTTGTTAAGAGAGACGCTCCGACATTGTAATGCGAGTAAGGGGTATAGGCACGTCGCCTGTAACTAACGGAGCAGGAAACAAGGGCATCGATGACATCTTTTCCCAACTCTTTGACTTCGGATTTAATAAATTTATACTCGGCCAGTAAGTCCGCTTCCGAAGGCGTCCAAATTCTATCCGAATAACGTTCCATATATCAGACGTTATACAGCAATTAGCGTAAAAGTCAAAAAGATAGCTTTCTTCCGTGCATGATTTGGCAGGTAATTTGGAGAGGGTTCAAAAAAGTTTTCTATTTTACAAAAATCCAAAAAAGAATTGATAGGGCAATCCTGTAGATTCCGAACGAAGTAAAATCATGTTTTTTAACATAGTTCACCAGGAATTTAACCGCGGCAACGGCAAAGAAAAAGGAAAGAACAGATCCGATAAAAAGCGTTAAGACCCCGCCTTGAGTTATCATGTCCCGGGATTTATATATATCAAAAACTGTTGCCGCAAACATGGTTGGCACTGCCAAAATGAATGAAAATTCTACTGCAGCTTCGCGTTTCAAACCCGTCAAAAGCCCGCCCACAATTGTTGCTGCGGCCCTTGAAACGCCGGGAATAACCGAAATCGACTGAAAAGTACCGATAATAAAAGCTTGTTTATAAGTGATTTCGGAGGATTTTTTAACTTCCGACTTCTTTCTTTTTAAAAACCATTCCACTGCGATCAAGGCAACACCTCCCCAAAAAAGGGCATTAAGAGTTATTGAACTGCTTCCGAGAAGTACCTCCTTGATAAGAGGATAAAGGGTGGCTCCGACAACGGCGGTGGGGATAAATGCCACAAATATTTTTTTGACAAGATCACGGCTCATCAATAACTTTTTGAAGTAAAGTACGACTATTGCCAAAATTGCACCGAGCTGGATTACTATCTCAAAAGTTTTAACAAAGTCGGTTTCGGCAATTCCCATTAGTTTCGAGGCTAAAATAAGATGCCCTGTGGAGGAAATAGGCAGGAATTCCGTTAAGCCCTCAAGAGCGGAAAGGATTAAAACTTGGATAGAGTTCATCGATTCAGTATATTCGTGTTATAATTTGTGGTCAAATACTAGTGTATAAGGGCCTGTAGTATACTGGTAGCACGCGCCCATGGCATGGGTGAAAAGCGGGTTCGATTCCCGCCAGGTCCACCCAAAGGATTGCTAATTAGCTTCATTTGGCGTAAAATATCCTATAATGGAAATCAGGAATATTGCTATTATTGCTCATGTTGATCACGGAAAAACAACTCTCGTGGACGCTCTTTTGCGCCAGTCTAATACGGTAATGAAGAAAGAGATTGCCGATCAGGGAACTATTATGGACAGCAACGAACTTGAAAGGGAAAGGGGAATTACAATTTTTTCCAAAAATGCATCGGTTGAATATAAAGGCGTCAAAATAAATATTATCGATACTCCGGGTCACGCGGACTTTGGGGGAGAAGTGGAGAGGGTTTTATCCATGGCCGACGGAGCACTTCTTTTGGTTGATGCCAAGGAAGGGCCCATGCCTCAGACAAGATTTGTTTTGAGGGAAGCTCTTAAGCTGGGTTTGAAGATCATTGTCATTGTAAATAAAATCGATAAAAAGGGAGCCAGACCCGAGTATGTGCAGGGGAAGACTTTTGATCTTTTTTGCGAACTCGGAGCAGACGAGGAAACCGCTCTTTTTCCCACGGTTTATGCAAGCGGGCGCGACGGCAGGGCTGGGCTTACTCCTGACCTGGACAAAATGACCGATATTTCGACTATTTTTGACGCGATTTTGAAATATATTCCGGAGCCTGATGCCAATTTGGATAAACCCCTTCAGATGCTTGTCAGCAATATCGGCTACGACAATTACAAAGGAAGGATCGCCATTGGTAAGATCCACTCCGGCTCCATCAAAAACGGCCAGGAAATTGCCCACATTGACAGAGACGGAGTCATAACAAAGTATAAAATAACTTCCCTTTCAACCTTTAAAGGCCTCGGAAAACTTGAGGAGGAGGAAGCTGTCGCCGGGGATATTGTGGCGGTAACGGGAGTGCCTGATGTAAATATCGGGGAAACTTTCGCCGATCCCGTTACACCGGTAGCACTGCCCCTGATCGATATTGAAGAACCCACCGTAAAAATGGTTTTTATGGTTAATAATTCTCCTTTTGGGGGGAAAGAGGGGGAGTTTAAAACATCAAGCCAGATTAAGGCCAGACTTTATAAAGAGCTTGAAACCGATGTGGCCCTAAAAGTGGAGGATAACGCAGACGGAACATGGACGGTATTCGGAAGAGGGGAACTGCATTTGGCGATATTTATAGAACGTATGAGGCGCGAGGGATATGAGTTCCAGGTTTCCAGGCCTCACGTTGTCAATAAAGTAGTCGACGGGAAAAAACTGACTCCGTACGAGAAGGTCTATATCGAGGTTCCCGAGACGTATTCGGGAGTGGTTATCCAAAAAATGGGTATGAGACATGCCACCATGGACAATCTGGAAACCACCGAGGGCCTTACTTATTTGGAATTTACGATTGCCACAAAGGAACTCATTGGTTTTAGAAGCGAATTTATAACGGATACGAAAGGACTTGGCATAATGAATGCTGCATTTTTCGAATTCCTTCCCGATGACGGATTTACCCGGGAGAGGGAAAGGGGAAGCCTTGTTGCTTACGAGACCGGGGAAACCAGACTTTACGGAATGACCCAGGTTCAGGATCAGGGGGAACTTTTCATCGGTCCGGCCGTAAAAGTATATAAAGGGCAAGTTGTGGGCCAACATAGCAGAACCGGAGATCTTCGTATTAACGTCTGCAAAGAGAAAAAATTAAGCAATATGAGAAGTAAAGGGGAAGGAACCATGGAACATTTTAATACTCCCAGGGAGATGGGGCTTGAAGACGCTCTTGAATATATAGATGATACCGAGTTTGTCGAGGTAACTCCAAAATCAATCCGCATCCGAAAAGTCATACTGGATGAGGTCGAGGCACGTAAACAGGCAAAACTTCTGAAAAACAGATAACCCTTCAAAATTTGACATTTGTTCATTATTGTTATAGGATAGTTTAGTTGAAATATAGCTTTTTCATCTAAGGAGGTGAAATAATGAACGCCAATATAGTTATTGGTTTATTGGTGATTCTTACAGTATCTGTCTCGGTTTCGATGTTTTGTATTTTCTTAAGATTGACAGATATAGAGGTCGATTTAGCAAATATCGCCTCAGAACTTAAAATCGCCAACAATAAAAAATAATTTCAACCGGGAGGTGAGATCCAAAAAATCTAAGCTAATAAAATCTCACCTCCCAAGTAATTCTTCTAGATAAATACCATTTGCTATATAATCAAATCGTGGAACCTTTAAGACATTCAACTGCACATCTTTTGGCAGCGGCCGTGACGGAACTTTGGCCAAATGCCAAACCGACGCTTGGCCCTGCTATTGCCGACGGCTTCTATTACGATTTTGACTTTGGAAATGCAAAAATTTCCGAGGAGGATTTTCCAAAAATTGAAGAGAGAATGCACACGATCATAAAGACCTGGAAAGGTTTTGAAAAAAATGTTTTAACCAAAGAGGAAGCCTTAAAAGAATTTGCCGATAACCCTTACAAAAAAGAATTAATCGAAGAGCATTCAAAAGATAGCGACGGACTAACCGTTTACCAGTCGGGGGGCTTTCGCGATCTTTGCCGGGGCGGGCATTCTACTGATCCAAAAGAAATTAAATATTTCAAACTTCTCTCGGTAGCCGGAGCTTACTGGAGGGGAGACGAGAAGCAGAAAATGCTGACCAGAATTTACGGCACCGTCTTCCCCACGCAAAAAGAGTTGGATGAATACCTTACCCTCCAGGAAGAAGCCAAAAAGAGAGACCACAGGAAATTAGGACGGGAGCTGGATCTTTTTACCTTTTCCGAACTGGTCGGAGCCGGCCTTCCTCTATACACGCCAAAAGGAGCTCTTTTAAGAAGGCTTGTTAACGATTACGTTGAATCGGTCCAGGCTGCCCAGGGCTACACGCAGGTCTGGACTCCTCAAATTGCAAAGGCGGAACTGTTTAAAACATCTGGGCACTACGACAAATACAAAGATTCAATGTTTAAAGTTACCTCCAACTATTCCGAGGAAGAATATTTCCTTAAACCTATGAATTGCCCTCAGCATACTCAAATTTATGCAAGTAAAGCCAGGAGTTACCGGGATTTGCCGATCCGTTTAACCGATTTTGCCATGCTTTATAGGGACGAAAAACCGGGTGAGCTTTCGGGGTTGGCTAGGGTCAGGGCATTTTCTCAGGACGATTGTCATGTTTTCTGCAGGGAAGACCAGGTTGATCTTGAAGTTGATATGGCCCTCGCCATGACCAAGGAAATTATGAAAACTTTCGGCCTTTCTTATAAATACAGGCTTTCCACCCATGACCCCGAGCACCCCGAAAAGTATATCGGGGATCCCAAAGTCTGGGAGAAAACAGAAGAATGGGCGGAGAAGATAATGAAGCGCAATAAAATTGAGTACATCGACGGGCCCGGGGAAGCAGCCTTCTATGCACCCAAAATGGATCTTATCGCCAAGGATTCCCTGGGACGGGAGTGGCAGCTTTCTACTATACAGATTGATTTCTTCCTGCCTGAAAGATTTGATTTGGAGTATGTCGACTCCGACGGGGCAAAGAAGCGTCCCGTTATGATTCATAGGGCAATAGTGGGCTCACCCGAAAGATTTTTGATGGTTCTTATCGAACATTTTGCCGGGAATTTCCCGACCTGGCTTGCCCCGGTCCAGGTCAAAATGCTTCCCATTACCGAAAGAAAGAAATCTTGAATACGCGGTAAGGGTTGCAAAAATCCTCAAAGACAACGGAATCAGGGTTGAGGTGGACGACAGAAGTGAGAGGCTTCAGGCAAAAATAAGGGATGCGCAGTTGGAGAAAGCGGCTTACATGCTTATCGTGGGAGACAAGGAAGAAAAAGAGGAGTCTGTTTCCAAACGCGGACGGTCCGGAAAAGATTACGGCCCCCAGCCTCTTGAGAAGTTTGTTGAAGACATCAAAAAAGAGATTGAAGAAAAAATTATTAGCTGATATAATTCACACTTAGATCAAGTTGGGAAAAACAAACACCTTTTGGCGGACAGATTACCAGATCAGAGCTTCCTCATTGCGGGTTATCGGAGCAGACGGAAAACTGATTGGGGTTTTGTCCAAAAACGATGCAATTGAAAAGGCGAAAAAGCTGGATTTAACCTTAGTGGAAATTGCGCCCAATGCTGTTCCGCCCGTTGCCAAGATTGTCGATTTCGGCAAATTTAAATATGCGGAGGAAAAAAAGCTAAGGGCCCAGGCCAAGAATGTCAAGGGCGGGGAAGTAAAGGAAATAAGGTTCAGTCCTTTTATAGCCGACAACGATTTCAAAGTAAGGGTTGAAAGGATAAAAGAGTTTTTTGCGGATAAAAACAAGGTCAGGGTGGTTGTGGTTTTCACCGGACCCCAGATGAGGGTTAAACAAACGGGGTACAAGGTAATTCAAAGAATCCTTGTGGAATTCGGCGACACCGCGGCAATAGACATGGAACCGAAGTTTCTGGGAAAGCACTTAATAACCGTAATTTCGCCTATTTCCAAAAAATCTGCTAAAATACAGGCTGTTGCAAAAAAAGAATAATATGGGAAACAAGATGAAGGGCAGAAAATCTATAGCAAAAAGGCTCAAAATTACCAAAAACGGCAAGATCATGCGTCGTCAAAGCTTCAGGCGCCATCTGAAAGCAGGCAAGACCAGTAAACGCCTCAGAAACCTGAAAAGAATTAAGGAGCTAACGGGTTACTATGCCAAAAAGATCAGAAAAGCCACAGGAACCGGAACGAGGAAAAAGTCGAGAGTAAAAACAAATAAATGAGAGTTAAATCAATTTCGGCAAAACGTCACAGAAAAATATTAAAAAGGGCAAAAGGTTTTAAGCAAGCCAGGAGCAAGCGTATCCAAGTTGCCAAAGAAGCCCTGGTTCATGCCGGAGCATATGCATATCATGGCAGAAAACTCAAAAAGAGGGATTTGAGAACTCTCTGGATTTCAAGGATAAATGCCGGAGTGAAAGCGGGTGGAATTTCCTACAGCCGCTTTATAGCGGGACTTAAAAAAGAGAAAATTGAAATTGACAGGAAAATTTTAAGCGATATTGCCACCTCTGACCCCGAAATTTTCAAAAAAATAGTTAAAGAAGCCGGTTTTAGCTTTACCCAGCCCAAGTAAGGAGGTAAAGCAGCTTTTATATTTGCCTCCTGAAAGGGAGGCTTTTTTCGTTTAGAATAGATACTGTATGCAGGAAGAACTGATTAACTTAAGGAATGAGGCCATAGCCCAAATTTCGGGTTCCAAAGACAGTGGGGAACTTGAGGAATTAAGGGCGGCTTATCTGGGACGCAACGGAAAATTTACGCTTCTTGTTAAAAAAATTAAGGATGTGCCGGCGGATCAGCGCAAAACCTTCGGAATTACCCTCAACGAAAGTAAGGTTGCCATTGAAAACCTGATTTCGGACAAAAAGCAGGCCCTTTTAAAAAGTCTTTCCGAAAAAAGGGATTGGTTTGATTTGACCATGCCCGGGTTTAAGCCTTCTTTGTCGACACAAAAGGAACCGGCCTCAAACCCCTTGAAACAATTCTCAGAACGCAAACCTCGGCAATGCAAGGAAGGGTAATGAAACTGGGTAAGCCCCCTTTTAGAGTTTTGGTCCCGGGAAGAAACTTCAGATACGAACAGGTGGATGCCTCCCACGGGTTTGAGTTTTGGCAGGTTGAAGGATTTGTGGTTGATGAAAATATTCATCTGACCGATCTTTTCGGAACAATTAAATACGTATTGGGGGAACTTTTTGGGAAAGAGGTAAAGACACGCTTTGCCACGACCAATTTTCCTTTTGTGGAACCCGGGGTTGATACTTATTTAGAGTGTACCATTTGTAAAGGTAAGGGCTGTTCTTTCTGCAAAGGAACGGGCTGGAGTGAAATAATGCCTGCCGGCATGATCCACCCGAATGTGCTTAAGATGGCAGGAATAGATACGAAAAAGTGGAACGGGTTTGCTTTTGCAATAGGACTTTCCCGGATTGTAAACCTCCGCTATCAGATAAAGGATTTGAGAACTCTGACAACGCCCGATATGAGGATTCTCAGTCAATTTTAGATTATGTTAATACCTATCAGCTGGCTTAAAGAATATGTGGAAATCAAGTTACCCCTGAAGGATCTTATGTGGAAAATGACCGAAGCCGGGCTTACTTGCGAAACTGCCAAGAAAGTCGGAGGGGAAGTAATAATGGATGTTGAAGTTACCGCCAACAGACCCGACTGGATGAGCATTCTCGGAGTTGCCAGGGAGGTTGCCGCAATACAAGGGTTGAAAGTAAAAGAGCCAAAGATCGGGAATATGCCTTCCCAAACGGCCAATTTTCCGATTGATCTTATGCCGGACTACCGTCTTTTTGAACGCTGGACCGGAATTGTTATCAAAGGAATTTCCATAGCTCCTTCTCCCGAATGGCTGAAAGAAAGGATTGTCTCTATGGGGCATACTCCGATAAATAACGTCATCGATATTACAAATTATGTTATGTATGAACTGGGGATTCCCATGCACGCTTTTGATTACGACGAAATTTACGGACAGGTCATGAATCTTCAGTTGTCCGCAGGGGGGGAGAAATTTACCTCGGTTGACGGCATTGAATATACGCTTCCCAAAGACGCGATGATAATAAAAGACGCAGAACGCCTTATCGATTTGGCCGGGATCAAGGGGGGCCTTAATTCGGGAATTAAAGAAACAACCAAAAATATTTTTCTGCATGTGACAATCGATAACCCGGTTTTTGTCAGAAGAACTTCTCTTGCAATGGGACTAAGAAGCGATGCTTCGGCGGTTTACGAAAGGGGGCCGGACAAGGGGGGGACTCTTAAAAGCCTGACAAGGGCGGTCAACCTGATATTGGATCTTGCCGGAGGAGAGGTTGCATCCAAGCTGATCGATTTGAAAGAAAAAGATTATGAGCCTACCAAAATGATGCTCGGGTTTGACAAACTTGAAAAAATTTTGGGAATAAAAATTCCGGACTCCGATACGGTCAGGATTCTTTCAAGCCTTAATTTGTCCCCGAAGGCGGTCAAAACAGGTGTTAGGTGCGTTATACCCACATATAGGGGAGATCTGAAAATCGAAGAGGATCTAACTGAGGAGGTTGCGCGGCTTTACGGATACAATAGGTTTCCCGCAACGATGCCGGAAGGAAGGGTAAGCGATGAAAAAATCCCGTACTTCTTTGACGACACTTTGATTTTAACCATCAAAAGCCTCCTTGTCTCCTGCGGATATTCCGAGGCGAAAAATCTTTCGCTTATCTCAAAGGATCTGATTGAGAAATTCGGGCTTAATCCCGCAAAACATTTCAGAATAGAAAACCCGGTAAGTACGGAATATGAATATATGAGAACTACGCTTATCCCGGGTCTTGTAGCCGCCGTAAAGATAAATTCCGCGGATAACCTGAAGCTTTTTGAGGTTGATAAGGTCTATTTAAAAAGTGCTAAGGGGGCTGATGAGAGATATAGGGTTGCCGGCATTTATACGGCTGGTTCTTTCAGGGATTTCAAAACCGCTATTGATTTATTTTCTTCCAGATTAAATATAGACGGATATTCCGTTGAGTTTGAAACGGATAAACCTTACTTGCACGCTTCCAATGCGGGATCAATCAAAGCGGCCGGTTCCGTGATCGGCGAATTCGGAGAGGTGGACCCGATGGTACTTGGTTCCCTGGAAATACGCGGAAAAGTTTATTGCTTTGAATTTGATCTGGACTCTTTGGCCGGTTTGTCAAAGTTTAAAACTTTTTCTGCCATCCCGATTAATCCCGCACAGGTTGAGGATCTGACTTTGACTTTTCCTCCCAAGACCAAAATAGGGGAGGTACTTAAACTGATAACCGGT
>Ga0075646_112_pt1 | contig 11802 bp, 14 predicted proteins | sample RifGroA1_FD_68240 | JGI IMG/M metagenome (GOLD analysis project Ga0075646, IMG submission 68240) | Microgenomates (Woesebacteria) bacterium GW2011_GWA1_44_23
GTCCCCGTAATTACAAAGATTATTGCCAAAAAAGGGAACCGTCCTTCGGGCTTTTTGTCTTCTATTTGCTCAAGCTTTTCCGCTGTGGGGCTTGGATAAACTACAACATCTCCCAAAACGTTTCCCGCCGGCGTGATTGTCGGGTTTGGAACCGGGGTTTTTGTTGGAAAAGGAGTTGGCTTGCGAGTCGGCGTGGGGACGGGCGTTGGAGTTTTGGTTGGCGAAGGAGTTGATGGTGGATTGGTTGCCGGGGCCGGAGCCGAAGTCGGGGCAGGAGAAGGTGTCGGAGTTGGGTTGGCAGAACCTCTTGATGGTATGGTCGTAACTACCCAATTTTCGCTACCATCCGGACTACGGATAATACTCTTTGTAGCATCTATATTATTAAAGGCATACTGGTCTATAACTGCCGAAGGGGATGCATTGTTATAAAGTTTTAGAGTGTCTCCACTATTGTTAAGCCAGCCTTCATTGTGTGTAAAAACCAGATAGCCTTTTCCGGAAATCACACCAGTTAAATTTAGGTCATCTGAATGGTTGGAATTACCATCCTCAAGTAAAAAACCTGTGAGGCTTTCAGACGAGTCAGCATCATTGTAGAGTTCAACCCATTCAGGATTTGTTGATGGAGAAATTTCATTAATATAAATTGCTGCCCTAACATTCGGGCAAAAAGAGAAATTAATACCTATATATAAAACAATCGTTAATACGCCCTTGACTACCCGATTCACTATATATACATCATATCACATACATCATGTGGTGAAGTTTAGAACTATTGAAACTATAGTATCAGATTATCAATTGAAGCTAACCAGTCGCAGACTGGTTATATCCGAGAAGTTGTATTCGTCCGTCAACGGCCTGCCTGCCCCATCCGAACCAGCTCCGTTTTCCAAAAACGGATCTCTCATAATATATTTATCTCCATCTTTGCGGGTAATAACAATGAAATGGTCAGGACCTGAATAAAGTCCCGCTATTACTGGTCTTCCCGCGGCCAGTTCCGAGTCCAGTAAACTTTTGGAGGCGGAGGAAACGGAAACCGAAATTCCGTTTGCCGAGAAGGAGTGATAAAGGTATCCCGTACCCGGTACAAACGCGTCACTACTTACAGCTATATCATTGGGCTTAATGTTTTTTCCGTAATGACTGGCCAACATCGAAACGGATGTTACGAGACACCCGTAATTGGCCATTGTATAGGGTGAACCTCCCATACCAATATTACCCCACTGGGAATCTCTTTGGTTATAGTAGCATCCCCAGTCATTGCATTTCGTCTGGTTACTGAGAATTGAGGCGCCACCCTGTCTTGAGACGAAGTTTTGAAAAGCTGCCAACTGAGCCTTCGCCTGTGACAGAAGGGACTGATATCTCGATTCATCATTTCTTGTCGCAGATAGCAGATTATTTTTGGCGGTTTTCTGGGCATTTAGACTTGCCTGTTGAGCCTTCAGTTGTTTTTGCAATGCTTCCTGATCGGTTTTTTCGCCTTGGTAAGTAGTTTGCGCGGTTTGCAGTTTCTCAAGTAAATTTCTGTCCTCCTCTTGAATTTTTTGAAGATAATGAAGCCGGGATACCGCATCGGTCATATCGGAAGCCGAAAGGATGAGGGCAAAATTATTCTCAAATCTCGATAATTTGTATGTTTCGACAGCCCTGGAGGAAAAGGCGATGGTTAAAGACGTCAGCGAATCCCCCAGTTGATCAATTCTTCCTCCCAAAAGGACAATCTTATCCTGGGTCTGTGCAATTTTTAATGTCGTTAATTTGATTTGTGCATCAAATTGCGCAATCTGATTCTTTAGTGTGTTTGCTTGGCCCTGAAGTTTGCTTATCTGGTCCGTATACTGTTGTATCAAATTATTACACTCTTCCGGATTGCTGCATGTCTGGGCACGAACAAAAACTACAGATCCCAAAAATAATATTGAGGTTGATATGAAGAAAAAAATTTTCTTTCCATTTATTTTCATCTCACTTTTTTGACTCTTGAAATTGCCAGCAAACTTCCGGAAAGGGCTAGGACCGTACCGGTAATTATCTCAATGGCAAAGATTATTCCAAATAATTTAAAAATGCCCAGAGCGTCTCTGGGAAGAATCGGAATTTCTCCGAAATAGGTTACCGCGGCCGGAGCCAGATAAAGAATCGCAATAAAGGCTATCGCCCAGCCAAGGATAACTCCGCTATAGGTATAAATGAAGGCTTCGATAATGATGGGTCTTCTGATGAAACCTTTTGTTGCTCCGATCAGTTTAAGAATATCAACCTCTTCGCGCCTGCCCACAACCCGCATACTTGTTATTACAAGAAGAACAACCAGAGAGGTTGCAACAAGAAGCCCTACAAAGACAATCCCTCCAATCCTGACGTAAGACGTAATTGTTTTTAATCTGGCAACAACGTCATTTAAACTCGATTCCCCGCCGACGGCAGCGGTAAAACCTACCGAATCAACAATACCTTCTGTTTTGACTTTATCTATAATGCCTTGGGCAAAAGATAAATCCGTTACGGAAAATTCAAGCGATGCCGGAAAAATTGAGGGGCTTACGAGTTGCCCCAAAAGAGGGTTATCACTTGTTGCTTTTTTATAAATCGATAAGGCTTCCTCCTTACTCACATATTTGACGTTACTTATGTGAAGATCAAGAGCAAGGCTGTGCTGCAAATCGGCAATATCGCTATCTTTGGCGTCTGCCTTCAAAAAAGCAATGACTTGGGGCCGTGTTTCAAAATAGGTAATCAGTTTTGAAGAGGAATAAACCAGAAGGAAAACCAATGTAATAACAAAAAAAGTCAGCGTAAGAACGAAGGAGGCGGACAAGGCCTGAAAGGGCGACCGTCTTACATAGTCCCAGGCAGTTTTAAAATGGATATTCATTTGTCCTTAATTGTACCACCGACTATATTTATAACTCTTTTTTTGTATTTTTTGACAATCTCCAAATTATGGGTAGCCATGATAATTGTCTTGCCTTCTTTATTTATTTTTTCAAAAAGATCCATCAGATTGTCTGAAGTTTCCCAATCCAGGTTCCCCGTCGGTTCATCCGCCAAAAGGATCTTGGGATTAACCGCGAGAGCCCTGGCAAGAGAAACTCTTTGGAGTTCCCCTCCTGAAAGTTGGGAGGGGAAAAGATTGGTTTGTCCCGAAAGTCCCGTCAGCCTTAAAACATGCTTCACCCGTTCATTCCATTCCTCTTCCGGAAGCCCGACGACAGCCAAGGCCACGGCTACATTTTCAAAAACGGTGCGTTCGTGAAGAACTTTGAAATCCTGAAAAACAGTTCCGATTTTCTGGCGGAAGGCTGGTATATCCTTGCTTGCTAAACGCGTCATATTAAATCCGTCAACCACCACGTCCCCACTATCCGGGGTCAGTTGCCCCAATATCAATTTCAGAATTGTGGTTTTGCCGGCACCGGAAGGACCCGTGACAAACACAAACTCACCTTTTTTGACGTCGAAGGAAACGTCATTTAATGCTACCTGCGAACCAAATTTTTTGGTAACACCCTTAAAATGAACAATTCCGGTTTCTTCTTGCGACATATGTATAGTATGAGTAGTTCTAGAGTAGCAAGTGAAAACAAGGTAATCTAGTGCTAATGCGTTACCGAGCCACCTGGACTTTGGCCACATCCATCAGCCAGCCGACCTTTTTTGAAGCAAGGGTCTGTCCCCAAATCTGTACCTTTTTGTCAACAAATTTGTCCAAATCAACAACGCTTGATGTCAGATATACGTTTTTGGAAGGTCCCCCCTCACGCTCCAGATGAAAAGTCCCCTCACCGTTTGAGCCTCCCTCCTTTATAACTCCCTCAGCGGTATCGTATTTGACTTCGGGATCAAGCGCTCCCGCTTCCGTTGAGGTTGTCTTTGCTCCGGGGGCTGCGGAAGAACCCGACTTCGACATGTTTCCGTAAATCATCCAGGCTGTTCCGACACCCAGTAAAACCACCAGAAAAGCTCCGACTACGTACGGCAGTACTTTCTTGTTCTGGGATATCATATTCCTACCACAATATAGCATTTAAAAAAGTTAAAATGCAAATCTAAAATCTAGTGTTTCAGCTCGGCATCGATAAACTCCTCAATTTCTCCGTCAAGAACGGCCTCGGTATTCCCGGTTTCAAAATCGGTGCGCAAATCTTTAACCATTTTATACGGGTGGAGTACATATGAACGGATCTGGGTTCCCCAGGAGGCCGGGCGGTAGGCTCCTTTAATCTCCTTTTTCAATCCCTTTGCAACTTCCTCCTGCCTAAGCCAGAGTTTGCCACGGAGTAGTTCCAGGGCCGCTTTTCTGTTTTGTTCCTGAAAGCGCTCGGTTGAGGCGGTAATGACAATACCGGTCGGAATATGCGTAAGCCGTACCGCCGTGGCAACTTTATTTACATTTTGTCCGCCGTGCCCGCCTGCGTGGATAAACTGCCAGTCAAGGTCTTCATCTTTTATTTGAATGTCGTGAAGATCGACATCCGCAAGTTCAGGCATGACTTCAACGAGGGCAAAGGAGGTCTGCCTAAGCTTATCCGCGTTAAAGGGCGATTGCCTGACCAGTCTGTGGGTGCCGGCCTCCCCTTTGAGGTAACCGTAGGCATAATGCCCCGTAACCTTAAAAGTCACGCTTTTGACACCGGCTTCCTCCCCTGCGGTGTAGTCCAAAGTCTCCGTAGCCCATCCCCTACGCTCACAAAAACGAAGGTACATGCGAAGTAGCATCTTAGCCCAATCCATGGCTTCGGTACCTCCCTGGCCAGCGTGGATTGAAATTAGGGCATTTTTAACGTCATATTCACCCGAAAGGTAAGACAAAAGCTCAATCCTGGCCAGGTCTTTTTCTGCCTTTTTTACCTCGGCCTCATCGGGCACCTCTTTGAGTATTTCCAAAGTCCCACCGATCTCGGCGACTTCCTCAACCTCTTTTTTGAGATCCGACAGCTCCTGTGTAACTGCCCTGGCGTTAACAGGATCGCTCCAAAGGGCAGACTCGGAGGCCTTAACTTCCAGCTCTTCAATCTTTTTCTTTTTTTCGGAAAGTTTAATAACCTCGATTAGCTTATCAAGTCGTGCCCTAAGCTCGGTGATTTTTTGCTTATGATCCTGCATACAAGTGAAGTATAGCTAAAGAAGATAATGTTGACTACTGCTGGCAAAAAATGGTTTTGACTTTTTTCATATCGGCGGGGTTTAGGCTTTGAAGAAGATCAACGGCACCGGCAACATTTGCGTTTTCTTTGGCAAAAGACGAGGGGATCTGGTCTTTGATTCCCAAAACCTGAATTAATTTGTTTCTTCCTGCGTCCAAGGCAATCGAAATCGGAGCCGGGGCATTCTTCCAACCGAGAATTCCGGTTATGGCGGTCCGGCCACCTATTATCAAAAATCCCTCCAGGATAAGCGCAAGTAAAAATCCGAAGAAAATTCCAAAAACCGCTCCTTTAAGCGACCAATTAACATAATGGCGGCGGAATTGGGCCATCATCAATATGAGAACGAAGATTAAAAAAACTATGAGGGCTGCTTGGGCATAGGAAACGGGAAACGACATCTTTCCGAGATTCAAATTAAACTGGCCAAAAAGCAAACTGATAACCTTTCCCATGACGATTTATTTTAGCACAAGGGGCGGGTTATTACGGAGTAGCCGTCGGAGTTGGTGTCGGAGTAGCAGAAGGCCTGGGACTGGTGGAGGGCTTTGGCGTTGCACCCTTCCTAAGACCGGTAATAATTACCACATCGTAAGTTGTGGATGTGGGGGTTATGGTAGTTACGCTCTGATAAATCGTATTAAGTTCGGCCGTTATTTCCCTGACTACTTCGCTGGAAAGCGAACCTGCGAAACCGACTTGGGTCGCGGTTAAGTCCTGTTGTGTCGAATTCCCGAGAACTATATTGGTATACCCCAGATCCTTTAGTTGTGTCTGAAGATAGGCTGCCTCTCCCGTTATACCCGTTCCGTTCTGAATTTGGATTTTTACCTTTGTTTTATCAACCGTTGAGGGAGCGGCGGTTGGGGTCGGTGAGGAAACCGTCTCGTTTTGGCTGGGAGCATTCAAATTTTCAAAAGGAGTCGGCTCTCCCAACCCTTCCTCATTATTATCACTTGCGTTTTTGTAAATGACAAAACCCAAAATCCCGATTAAAATTAAAACTCCGATAATGAGAAGAGTCTTTGCTCCTCCGGACTTTTTAGGTTCGCCAACTGTGGGGAAAGAAACTCCGCTTGAAGGACGTGTGCTGGTTTCCTGAGTAACTGCCTGAGTCTGCGTTTCTTGATTTTGACCTTCTTCCATATAGGTGCCGAAGTATAAACGCATCCGTTACTTTCTGTCAAGTGCTTCCCGAAGCTTTTCCATAAGAATGGAATAAAAACGTAAATTGTGAATCGTTGCCAGTCTGCCCGCGGTGAAATCTCCCACCCGGAAAAGGTGTGCCAGATATGCCTTTGAATATTTTGTGCAAAGCAGGCAATCGCATGCAGAGCTGACCGGAGAGTCATCCGAAAAATGTTTTTCCCCGAGAGGATTATAAAATGAATAGAAATTTGGCTTAGTCAGATCGATTTCGGCGATTGATTTAAAATTGTAGACATAGAGCCTGCCGTGCCGGGCGTCTCGGGTCGGTAGAACGCAATCAAAAATATTGTATCCAAGACGCGCACAGGCGGTAATGTCGTCGGGTTTGCCTACTCCAAGTCCGTAAAGAAAATAATTCTCGGGGGCAGACTCGGCGATGGTTTTTGCCGAATCAAAATCAAATTTACCCTTTTCGGTCATGGGCCAGCCTCCATAGCCGAATCCGTCAAAACCGATTTTAACTAGGCTTTCCGCACAATATTTTCTCAAGTCCTGAAAACGGCCTCCTTGAACAACACCCAAAATATATGGTCTGTCCTTTTTTGACAGTTTCTCCTTTTTGCATATTCTCAGAAATTCGTCCTTGCTTCTAATCGCCCACGTAATTGTTCTTTCGACGGACTCTTCTGCCTTTTCCCTGCCAACTCCGGGATCGGTAAAATCATCAAGTACGACCACCATATCCGTTTTCAAACTCATCTGAAACCGGATCGACTCTTCAGGAGTCAAAACAACTTTCCTGTTTCTTGCGGGGTAAAAGATAACTCCCTCATCCGTTACCTTCCCCTTCATTGCGCCCGATTTGACTACCGACATCACCTGAAATCCACCCGAATCGGAAATTATTCCCCCTCCCCAACCCATGAAGTTCCCAATCCCGGCAAATTTTTTCATCATTGCTGGTCCCAACTCCCGCCAAAGATGAAATGTGTTTACCAAAATTCCGGTGGTTTTTGTCTCTTCCAGATCCGAAGTGTCGATGGATCGGACAACCGCGCGCGTGGCGTCGGGGAAAAAAACGGGCAAGGGAATGTTGCCATTACGTGATTTGAAAAATTGTTGCGCCATATCGGGAAAGAATGAATAACCTTACAAAAAAGGCAGATTTTATACGAACTTATCGATTACATTTATCGACCCGGCTCCTATATATGAAATCGCGACAAATTTAATTAATTTTCCCAGCCAAACCACAATTAAATATTTATGAACTGAGATTTTTGTCGCGCCCGCAACGATTCCGGCCAAGTCAAAAAGCGGATTTGGGATGACGGCGAGGGCAAAAAGTGTCCAGAGTCCGTATTTTTCCATCCACTTTTTTACTTTTTGCACTTTTTTATCTTTTTCAATAATTTCACCCCCGCCCGCTCCTGCCAAATAGCCAGTCAATTCCCCTATCGTGGCGCCTAAAGAAACCACGACTCCGACGATGAGGGGATTAAATACGGCACCTCCGAGAAATGCGGTTAGGATTATGGGAACCGTAAAAACAATAACTGAAATTGCGATGGCAAATGATAAACCGAGGACGGATGAATATTTCTTAAAAAAATTCTTGATGGTTACCTTATTCATTCAACAGCCAAAAGCTCAACTTCGAAAACCAGTGTCGCTCCTCCCGGGATCGCTCCAATCCCTTGTGGGCCATAACCTAATGAAGACGGAATTGTAAGTTTTCTTTTGCCTCCGACTTTCATTCCTGCCACTCCCTGGTCCCAACCTTCAATAACCTCACCCGCTCCGAGGCTAAAGCTAAAAGGAGTCCCCCTGTCGTAGGAGCTGTCAAATTTCGTCCCGTCGGTCAAAGTACCGACATAATTGACCGTTACTTTTTTACCGGCTACGGCCGTCTCTCCCGTCCCGATTCTTTCGTCTTGAATAATAAGTTTGTCTACTTCCATAAGCGGTTTTGCGGAAGCCGTAGCAATCGGCTCTACCGTACTTTCAATTGTACTGGTTGGAGTCGGTGTTGCCAATAGCTCCGTTTGGGGGGGTTTTTTTGTAAAAAGCAAACCAACCCCACCGGCAACGACAAGAGTTCCAAGTAAAATTGATGCAAATAAATACTTCTTGTTCACGAGAAGAATACTATCACGGATCAGGGCTCTATTCCACTACCGCTTAGTCATCGGTTTCATCATCCTCCCGATCTGAAGCGTCTCTTGCCTCTTTTATTTTATCTTCAATTTCCGGATGGTCGCGACCAATCCGTTCGAACTCCGAGTGGTGTTCGTCAAGATTATTCTGAAGATCCTCATTTGATTTGCCTGTCACTTTCAAATTTTGCCTGGCTTGTTCGACATTGGCCCTGTATTCCGTTACAACCTCCTCCAAATTTTGATCATCAATTTTCTGTTTCTCGGACAGCTCAATAATCTCGCTTGCCCTGTGGTCTATTATTACCTGGTTACTTCCGCTTGTTTTTTGGATAATTTCTTCCGATAGGAGCTTAACCGGATAGAGGATTTCTCCCGGGAGGGCAGCCAAAGAAATCCTATATGTTCCCATCAAAAAAATTACCAATACGGCAAAAACGATACCCAGGTTCCGGTGGGATCTATCTGGCGCGACAGCTCATCCCAACCGAACGCCTTAAGATGCAGCGTGGCCTCAGTTTTTTCATATTCTTTTTTTAAATCGTTTAAATATTCTTCTATTTTCATATTTTACCCTCCAATTTTTGTTTCAGCAGTCCCATCAATCTGTGAACTTTAACCCGGATCGCTCCGGGATTGCTACCGACTACTTCGGAAATCTCGCCGAATTGCATTTCTTCAAAATATCTTAGGATTATAATCTGTCGGTCTTCCGTATCCAAATCTGCCAACGCTTGACGGATCTTTTCCGAAATTTCACCCTTCCAAACCTCGGTTACCGGATCCTCTTGCGATTCAATAACCTCTTCAAGTCCATTCAGCGGGTAAGCTTTCTTTTTACGCTGACTGTCGATCACCAAATTCCTGGCTATTGTGTAAAGGTATGACTGAAACGTTCCGCTGTCCATCGAAAAACTAGCCAAACCCCTCCAAGCCCTAAGAAAAGTATTTTGCGTAATATCCTCTGCAGAAAATTCATCTCCAACCAGATAATAAACAAATCGATAAATCCTATTTAAAAAAATCCTATAAAGTTCACCGAATGCTTCCTTATCTCCCGCGATTGCACTTTTGACATACTCACCGTAATCGTCTGGCATGATAAGTAACCATTCTATACATAGAACGCATGAAAAATCAAAATGTAACATTTTGACAAGGTTTTCGTTGTACTTATTGCAATGAAAACATTTGCCTTAGCACTGGTAATAATTTCGCTCTTGGTTATGCCCAAGGTTATCGTGCAGGCTTCTCAGGCACCCTATCATTCCCAAGCCATGTTCCATAGCCGAGGGGATGAACATAAATCGGAACAGGGAGAACTTCATGACAAAGAGGCGTGGGATTTGGAGGAATTCGAGGATTTAGAAGAAGATGAAAGTTTGACAGAAAGTCCTACCCCGACACCGACGGCTACACCCACAGGATCCGGAACACCGACTCCTACACCGACAGAAACCCCAACAAGCAGTCCAACGGTTTCCCCAACCCCAACCGCAACACCGGAACTTTCAGAAGAAGAATTTGATGAATCAGACGAAGAAACGGGAGGACCGCTTGGCCGGATTGCCGATCTTCTAAAACAGATTCTTGCCTTCCTGGAATCCGCCACCCTCTAGATTTAATTAAAAATTTACTCTTACGATTTATATGGGCTATTTTTAAGGGCGTCCAGAAGTTTTTCAAGGCTGACCGAGGCAACAGCGACAGTGGAATCCCCCGCTCCGTAGTAAACAAAAAGGTCATCTTTAATAACAACGGCTCCGCAGGAAAAGACAGTGTCGGGACGAAACCCGCTTTTTTCATAGGGCGCTTCGGGCTCCAAAATCGGATAGTCCAAAAGGTCGGTGATAACTAAGGGTTTTTTCAGGTCGAGAAGCATTGCTCCCAACCTGTACTTCCCGTCGGATTTGGATAATCCGTGGAAAATCAGGAGCCAACCGTCGGTTGTTTTGATGGGAGGAGCGGCTATTCCGACTTTTTCCGAATACCATTTGCCGTCGTCAGGTTCAAAAAGAATATTTCCCTGAATCCATCTGCCGTCAGTAAAATCCAAATTTTCTTCTTCAGCGATCCAGATTCTGTGGTTGGTCCTGTGAAAAATGATATATTTTCCGTTAATTTTCTCGGAAACAACGCATGCATTCTTATCATTCAATTCCGTCGGTGAAATAATGACAGGGGCAGACCACTCCCAGTTTTTCTGCAGGAAATCAGATACGGAAATTGTACTTATGGCTATATGCGTCATTCCGTTTTTAAAGGCGGTGTAAAACAAATACAAAGTATCCTCTATCTTTGTAATTCTGGCGTCCTCACAACCGTCTACTTCGGCATCAATCCGGGGTTTATAAACGGGTGTATCGATTCTTTCGTCAATTTCTACCCCGTCCTTAGCCGATGCGTAGCCAAGAGTGGAAACGCCGCTTTTGCCCTGAGCTCTATAAAGAATGTGGGTTTTCCCTTCAAGATAAATTGCCGCTGCGTTTAGAGTATATTTTGACTCCCAGTCGTGAGATTTAATCGGGGAAATTATCGGATTTTTGGAATATCTGGTCAAACGGACTTGTTCATTCTTGATTTGTTCAACTGACTTTGAAGAAGCAATCATGTCGTTGGTAAGAGCATTCAGGTTTACGCTGGCAACCGCAGAAACCGTATCGGCTGCCCCGTAATAAACATAGAGCTCGTCCCCGCTGACCACCGAACCGCTGGGGAAAATCGTATACGGTACTTCACCAAAAAGTTCATATTGCTCTTTTGGAGCAAGAAGAGATTCTTCCGTACGGGCTATAATTTTTTGCAGGTCATTGGAACCCAAGAGGGCAGCTTCGATTCCAAATTTCTTATTCGGCGTAAAGTAATCCCTGGTATATGAATGCACCAAAAGCCACCCGAACTTTGTTTTGACGGGAACCGCGCCGACTTCAACCTGGTGGGACGGATCCCTTAAAAGATCTATTTTGTGGTTATCCAGTTCCGAATACCATTTATCCCATTTATCGGTATCCCAAATGTCTTCCAACTTGTCAAAATAAGCTACCCCGATTGATGAAGGAACCGGGGGTTTGTCGGTATTCACGGTAAGAAGCACTGCATATTTGCCGTTAATTTTTTCGGGAAGGAGACATGTGCCTTTTGCGTTGAATGGGGTAACCAAATGCTTCTCCTCGATATTTTTCAAATCCCTTGTCACCGCTACCCCGACTTTTATGTTATCCGGCCCAAACGGGTATCCGCCCAGGGCGGTATAAAAAATATAGTAGGCATCACCAATTTTTGTGATTCTGGGATCTTCACATCCGTATTTTTCCCAATCATATTCCGGTGAA
>Ga0075646_116_pt1 | contig 8271 bp, 6 predicted proteins | sample RifGroA1_FD_68240 | JGI IMG/M metagenome (GOLD analysis project Ga0075646, IMG submission 68240) | Microgenomates (Woesebacteria) bacterium GW2011_GWA1_44_23
CGACTTGACTATCATGGAAGGCGGAATTTTGCCATTTGCCAACATGTTTGAACACGAGACATGGTACGGGCGTTTAATTAAAAAGATGTGTGAAGAAAACAATATTGATATGCAGACACCGATTGGGAAATTAACAGGTCCACAAATTGAAATTCTTTTAAACGGAACCGGAGAAAGACTCTACCAAGTATATGGCACAAATCGATTCGGAAAAGAAACTTACATTTGGGAAAAGTTTTCGGGATTTACGGCTGAACTTGAACGGAAGTATGCGGAGAGCGAAAGCGATTGGGTGAGGGAAGAAATAAGAAAGTATATGAGAGAGAAAGTTTGTCCCGAGTGCAACGGAACAAGGCTTAAAAAGGAAGCCCTTTCTATCACTATCGGTGGGCTATCTATTTCGGAAGTAACAGAATTCTCCATAAATAAGTGCATTGAATGGATAGAAACGCTCCCCGGCATTTTAAATACAAGGGAAAAGGAGATAGGTAAACTTGTTGTTAAAGAGACACTCGGGAGACTCAGATTTCTAATTTCCGTCGGGTTGGAATATCTGACTCTAAACCGTGTTGCGGGATCCCTTTCAGGGGGTGAGGCCCAAAGAATCAGGCTTGCTTCTCAAATAGGTTCCGGATTAACAGGGGTTTTGTATGTGCTGGATGAACCCACAATCGGACTTCACCCGCGGGACGATCAAAAACTAATCGACACCCTCAAAAATTTAAGGGATTTGGGCAATACCGTGGTTGTAGTGGAACACGACGCGACAATGATGAAGCAAAGTGATTGGATTTGCGACTTTGGCCCCGGTGCGGGCAAAAGCGGCGGGGAAGTGGTGGCAACAGGTACCCCAAAAGAGGTAGAAAGAAACCCAAAATCAATCACCGGAAAATATTTATCCGGAAAAAAGAAGATTGAGTTGGGAAGAGGTCTCCCCGACCAACTGCCGATAAAAAGCGAGTCTTTAAGAATATTCGGTGCCGGAATGTTTAACCTGAAAAATATTGACGTAACCTTCCCCCTTGGAAAATTAATTGCAATTACGGGTGTTTCGGGATCCGGTAAGTCAACCTTACTTGTTGAGACCCTTTATCCCGCTCTTCAAAAGGAACTAAATTATAATTACAGGGGAGAAGCGGGCGGATACACAAAAATCGAGGGATTAGAAAATGTCGATAAAGCCATACTGATAGATCAAAGCCCCATCGGAAGGACTCCAAGAAGTAATCCTGCAACATATACCGGTCTTTTTGATCCCATCCGTGAGGTATTTACCCTAACTCACGACGCAAAAACAGCAGGTTATAAGAAAGGTAGGTTTTCTTTCAATGTCCGCGGAGGCAGATGTGAGGCGTGCGAGGGTCAGGGACAGACCAAGATTGAAATGCAATTTATGAGCGATATTTGGGTAACTTGCGATGTATGTCACGGAAAAAGATACAACGCACAAACTCTTGAGGTTACCTATAGAGGAAAAAATATTGCCGAGGTACTGGCCATGACTGTTGACGAAGGGCTCGAATTTTTTCATGCACACCCCCAAATTGAAAGCAAACTTGAAACATTGTCCCTCGTGGGACTTGGGTATATAGAGCTGGGACAGCCCGCTACAACTCTTTCGGGAGGCGAGGCCCAAAGAGTAAAATTGGCAACAGAGCTTTCCAGAAGGGCAACCGGCAAAACCATTTACATACTGGACGAACCCACAACGGGCCTGCATTTTGCCGATGTTGAGCGTCTAATGCGGGTATTAAAACTACTCGTTCAAAAAGGTAACTCAGTTTTTGTAATTGAGCACAATTTGGATGTTATTAAAAACAGCGATTATATAATCGACTTGGGGCCCGAAGGCGGAGATGCCGGAGGAGAGGTCGTTGCCATGGGAAGACCGGAGGATATAGCAAAAAACAAATTGTCTTACACGGGTGGATATCTTAAATAAGGAAAATCTACACATAAAACGCTTCAATATGATTTATACTTAAAAGGAATGAAATTAGTTCGTCTTTTTATAATCTTTTTATTATCAATAATCTTTTTTGCATTTGTCTCCCCGCGGGTTAAAGCAGAAAACGAATTTTCAGTTGATGCAACTGTTACTTATGACGTTCAAGATTCGGGCAAAACGGTAGTTAGCCACAGCCTTGTTTTGGAAAACAATTTTTCAACCCTTTATGCGACAAACTACTCATTAGTAAGAACCGGTGAAATTTGGGAAGTTTCCATACCCAGGCTTGGAGAACAAACCTCCTTTAGAAGCTACCAGATTTTACTTAAAATTCCGTCAAGCTTTGGCCTTGAGGCATACATTTCTCCCCAGCCGAAAGACAGCCAAATAACAGATAAAGGCTATGCGTACTCTTTTAACAGAAGCGACATAATCCAAACCGGTATTTCGGCGGGATTTGGTCAGTTTCAGATATTTTCATATTCACTTTCCTACCATCTGGAAAACCCGCTTGGAAAAAGTGCCAAAGTTCAAATAGCAATTCCACCTGATACCGCCTTTCAGAAAGTTTACATACAAAAACTGGATCCTAAACCTGCGAATGTTATCATAGGGCCAGACGGAAATTGGTTGGCCGAATATGTATTAACGCCGAGACAAAGAGTGGATGTTTCAGTTTCGGGCTCAGTACAGATCTTCGCAAGTTTCAGAACTTTTCCAAAACCAACCGATAGGGAGCTTAGCGATAATCTTAGGGAAACCGAATTTTGGCAAGTCAACGATCCTCAGATAAAATCCTTGGCGGCTGAGCTCAAAACACCGAGGGCAATCTACGAGTATGTCGCAAGTTTGTTGAAATATGATTTCGACCGTGTAAAGCCCAATGTGCAAAGAATGGGGGCCTTGTCCGCATTGCAAAATCCCTCACAGGCAATATGCATGGAATTTACGGACCTTTTTATTGCCATTGCACGGGCGGCCGGAATTCCCGCCCGCGAAATAAACGGATATGCATATACGGAAAACCCCGAACTTCAACCGCTTAGCTTGGTTGCTGACGTTTTACATGCCTGGCCCGAGTACTACGATAAAGACAAAGGAGTCTGGATCCCTATTGATCCTACATGGGCCTCTACAAGCGGGGGAATAAACTATTTTGACAAATTAGACCTAAGGCATTTTGCCTTTGTCATTCACGGAGAAAGCTCGATAACGCCGTACCCGCCCGGCTCATATAAACTCGGTTCAAACCCGCAAAAAGACGTATATGTTTCATTCGGAAAACTTCCTGAAGAAAGGATCAGCAACTTACATATTTCTTTTGCACCCGTAAGAGTATTGCCTTTTCTTAATTCCATATATTCGGTAAGGATCGAAAACCCCGGCCCGCAGGCAATGCACGATGTATATTCTACAACCTATTTTGATAATAAAGAGGTAAACCGGAATTATATTGAAGTTATTCCTCCCTACTCAAACTATAAAATAGATGTTACCGTTCCCTTCAGTGTTTTGGGTAAAGGATCACCGGATATCGTCGAGGTAAAAGCGGGCGGAAGTTCGATAAGCATAGAAACGAATAAAACCCAAGTAATAACCTACAGCCTTTTGACAATCTCCGCTCTCCTCATTCTTGTAATGACGGCAGTACTGATCAAACTACGAAAGGTAACATTTGGAAGACTTTTTGCTACAATTGCCTCAACCAGTCAAAAAATCAGTGGAAAATTTTTTAAAAAAACTCCCGAAAATAAAACTAACCCCTGAGGCTTACCGGAAAATCCCCGAAAGCGCGGGCATCTATGTCTTTTTCAATACGGGTAGCCCGATATATATCGGAAAGGCGATAAATTTAAAAAGAAGAGTTTCTTCGTATTTTGATATTCATCTTGGTCAAAAGACCGCAAGAATGATGAAGGATGCAACCGAGCTGTCCTTTGTAAGGGTCGATTCGGAATTGGAGGCTCTTCTTTTGGAGGCTAGACTAATTAGGCAATTTATGCCCAAGTATAATATTGCAGCGAAAGATGATAAACATCCCCTCTATATCCAGATTACGAAAGAGAAATACCCCCGTATTATTACCGCCAGGAAAACGTCCGAATACCAAAAGAATCTTGCCTTCTACGGCCCATTTCCCTCCGCTAGAAACGTAAGATCGGTACTTGGTATGCTTAGAAGAATATTCCCATATTCAGATCATAAGCTGGGCAGAAGAAGATGCCTCTATTCTCATCTGGGTCTATGTAACCCCTGTCCGAACCTAATTTCGGTTATGAAAAATGAAAAATCCAGAAAAGATGAGGAGCGGAAATATTACGGCCACATCAGAAAAATAAAATCGATTCTTGACGGAAACATATCAAAGCTAAAAAGAAGCCTTGTAAAAAGTATGAAAATTGCATCGGCCAGGCAGGAGTATGAAATTGCAGGAGAAATCCGCAACCAAATTCACAGGATTGAATACATAACACGTCCGCAAATGCCAACTGAATTTTATATGGAAAACCCCAATTTGTATGAAGATACCAAAGTCAGAGAACTGAAAGAGTTAAAGAAATTTCTTGCAAAGGGAAAGCTTAAGGTTAGGAAATTGGAGAGAATCGAGTGTTTTGATGTTGCCCACCTGGGAGGAACGCATCCGACCGCCTCCATGGTTACCTTTATACGAGGGGAGGCAGATAAAAACTATTACAGGCATTTTAGAATAAGACAAAAAAGGGGGAACAGTGATATCGACTCTTTAAAAGAGGTAATGAGTAGGAGACTGAAGCATGTTGAAGATTGGGGTATCCCGGATTTAATAATTGTTGACGGGGGAGTGGCTCAAGTCAGGGCTTTCACCTCAATACTTGAAAGTCAAAAAACGTATGTACCGGTTATCGGTATCGCCAAGAATCCCGACAGATTGATAATAGGCGATCAAAAGTTCAATATTCAAGGTACGGGCTTAAATTTAGTTTTAAAAATCCGCGATGAAGCGCACAGATTTGCGCGAAGGTACCACCACAAATTAATTTCCCGGTCACTAATTAACAGGAATTTGTAAAGAAGGGCTAATTCGCCTTATACTGATTTTATGAGAACAATTTTAAAGCACTTCATTATCAATACCGTTTCTCTTTATTTGGCTTCACTTGTGATTTCGGGGATAATTTTTGCGGAGGGAACCTATTCGATCCTTCTGGCCGGTGTGGTTTTGACTCTTACCACAATAATCATTAAACCGATTATAAACATTCTCCTTTTGCCAATAAACTTAATAACCTTTGGCTTTTTCAGATGGGCAGGTTTTACCGTTAGCCTTTATCTGGTGACCTTAATAGTGCCGGGGTTTAAACTGATGGATTTTGCCTTTAAGGGTTTTTCTTCCTATTGGTTTTCAATCCCCCCCATCACCATTGCAGGCATTCTTGCCTTTATCGCATACTCATTTTTTATTTCAATTGTGGCCTCCGCCCTCTATTGGATCTTCAAATGATTTTTAAGGTATAATTGCATACATGAAAGAATTTTTGACGGTTGCACAAATCGCTTCCTCTATAGCTCTCATAGGGTTGATCCTGGTTCAGGCAAGAGGTACGGGTTTCGGAAGGTCTTCAGGATTTGGCGGAGGCACTTCATTCAGCAGGCGGGGACTCGAAAAACTTATTTTCAGGGCTACTTTTATTGTTGCCTTGGCTTTTGTTGGAGTATCGATGCTCACGATCGCGTTTTAATTTTTTAATGATAAACCTCCGTTATATCTTTAGGTTGACCCGGGCGTTTATTTCCCGGTTTAAAGCTCTGATCCTCGTTAGCATGGGGTTGGGAATAGCATTTTTTTTCTTTATAAGGTATTCGCTTCCACTTTTGAGTGATTCAAGGCTGGTAAGAATCGGGATGACGGGTAGGTACACCCTTTCCACCTTGCCTAACCCAATTTTGGATATGATCGGCAACGGCTTAACCAAGCTTGACTCAAACGGCAATGTTGAGCCAGATTTAGCTTCTTCCTGGGAAACTCCGGACAAAGGCAAAACCTGGACCTTTATCCTGAAAAATAATCTCTATTGGCAGGACGGTAAGCGTGTGGTTAGCTCTGGAATCAATTATCAATTTTCGGATGTGGTTATCGAGCGCCCCGATGATAAAACAATAACCTTTAAGCTTCAAAACCCCTATTCCGCTTTTCCGTCTGTAGTATCAAGACCCACTTTCCGATCAGGTCTTCTGGGTACGGGTCAGTTTCGCGTAACGGACTTATCCTTAAACGGATCGGTGGTGGAACAAATTAGCATGAAAAAGAAGGATGGGGAAAACATAATCTATAAATTTTACCCAACGGAAGAAAGAACCAAACTTGCTCTTGAACTGGGCCATGTTGACAAAATAGTTGATGTTCTGGATCCCTCCCCGTTTATTTCCTGGCCTAAAATGAAAATCAGTGAGGGTTCAAACACGGGTCAGTATGTGGGAGTATTTTTAAATACGCAGGACAATCTTTTCAAAGATAAAAGTATCCGTCAGGCTCTTTCGTATGCCATTAACAAAGACTTGTTGGGGGGAATAAGAGCAATCGGCCCAATTTCAATTGATTCTTGGGCTTATAACCCTCAAGTAAAGCCTTACGGCTATGATTTTGCTAAAGCCAAAGCCACAATTGATGATTATAAGAAAAATGCCAAGGCGGAAGAGGTTTCCGTCAACCTTTCGGTCACCTCAATCCTTTTAAAGCAGGCAGAGATGATTGCCAAGGATTGGGAAAAGGTGGGTATAAAAGTGAATTTGCAGGTTATTTCGCAAATTCCTTCGGATTATCAGGCCTTTCTGGCAATTTTTGACATACCGGATGACCCCGATCAGTATTCGATGTGGCATTCAACTCAAACCGCCACAAATATTACCCGTTACCAGGATCCCAGAATTGATAAGCTGTTGGAAGACGGCAGAAGCGAGATTAATATCGATGCAAGGAAACGGATATACTTCGATTTTCAGAGATTTTTAGTAGAGGACTCTCCTGCCGTTTTTCTTTACTACCCCACAATCTACACAATCGGCCGAGAATAAACGACGCTATTTTTCGGATAGCGCTGACTCGACAAGCTTTTTCAACTGATCATATGAGCCGGCAAGAATAATTTTTTTACCGTTTAGGTAAAAAGTGGGTGTTTCTGTTATACCTACCAGGTCACCGTCTTTTTTGTCGTTGTCAACTTTATCCTTAACGGTATCTGAGCCGATGTCAGACGTAAACCGGTTAAGATCCAGATTTAAGTCCTTCGCATAACCCATAAATAAGCCCGTAGGGTCGGCCAAACCAGACCACACTCCTTGAGTCTCATAAACTCGTTCCTGCATTTCCCAATATTTTCCCTGAAGACCTGCCGCCTCAACGGCATAAGATGAAATTGGAGCATTTTTGTGTTGTGGCAGAGGATAGTTCCTAAAAACGTAATTAATTTCTCCCGGAAAATCAATCAAAAGCTGCTTTATAAAGGGGCTGTAAACTCCACATGCGGGGCATTCATAGTCTCCGAATTCAACAAGGGTAAGGGACGCCGAGGCTGAAGCGGGTAAGTAAGTGCCATTAGAAAAACCTGATGTGATAATTGCATTTTGAGGAACCAGAAGAGAATTACTAACCACCTGAGGAGAAACACTCGAATCTCCGTCCTTTGTAAAAAGGAATATGCCACCGATGAGTATTGCGACGGTTACCAGACCGATTATAAAAGATAATCTATTTTTTTGGAAAAAATGCTTCATACTATCCGTTTATCACAACCGGCTTAGAAATTATATACTATTACCCATCATTAACCAATTATTGGTCCGATTAAAATGAAGGAGATGAATTTACACATAACGGAAAAAATCACACCTTTAAATGTAACGGTGGATAATTTTAAACGTAACCTTTTTATGGACCAGCAGGACATGTCTGCAGTAAAATCCATAACTTCGGCTAATTTCGGTTCATATCCTGTAAGTCCTGATTGGTCAAAACCAGATGAATGGAAAGACGTTCTTTTGGCACGCGCTGAAACCGCCGCAATCACAAACAACGAGATCCATGAGTTTTTTACACATAAATACGGAGTCAAAAGTGACCTGGCAATATCCACGGGGATTGTTGCCGAAATTACTCCCGAAATGACCATGATCGCAAGTGCGCAAATCGCAGGATACAAAGGTCCTGCATCCTGGAGGGCTACCGACAAAGATTCGTCTTATTGGCTGTCATTGAAAATTAAAAACATTCTGTCCAATTCCTTGTATAAAGATTTTTTTCAGAAGAATCCTACTTTCAGAGAGGGCCTGATGCTTATCAAGGACAC
>Ga0075646_119_pt1 | contig 7064 bp, 7 predicted proteins | sample RifGroA1_FD_68240 | JGI IMG/M metagenome (GOLD analysis project Ga0075646, IMG submission 68240) | Microgenomates (Woesebacteria) bacterium GW2011_GWA1_44_23
TCTTTCTTCCAGCTCTTTCATTAAAAAGCCGTAATTATGAAGCCCCGTTAAAACGTCACGGATACTCTCGGTTTTTAATTTCTCAACCTCCTCGAATGTGTCCAGAACGGATTTGCCGATTTTTTCGTCGGAAAGAACCTTTCTTCCTTCTTCGGTTCCTCCTATTTTTATATTGGCCTCCCGGGCGGCTTCATATGATAAATCGGTTTTTGTGTCAGCCATTTTCAAGTTTTCCCAGTAATTTTTCTCTGACCATTTGCGTATTTCCCGTTCCTTTTAACTTCTTTTGTACCATTCCGATTAAAAATCCGACAACTTCTCCCTTGCCGTTTTGGAAGTCCTGGACGGCTTTATGATTCTCGCCGATTACCTCGCTTACCGCAACCTCCGTTTCGGATTGGGTAGCATATTCTACACCAGTAAGTTCCAGAATTTTTTTAATTAGGCCCCCCGGCTCCGGGTAATTGGCGTCCATCTTTTTATTTACCATCAGGTCCGCAATTGTTTTTGCGGAAAACGTTTGTCCTTTGCCGAGCTTAACGGCCTCCTCAAAATAGTCGGGTCTCTTTCTATCCGAAACCAAAATTTCGGCAAAATCTTCCGGTAAATTGTATTCCTCCTTAAACCTTTTTCTCTTTTCCTCCGGAAGTTCGGGAATCTGCGATTTAAGATCCGTGATTTGCGATTCGGAAAATCTCATGGGTGGCAAGATTTGCGATTCGGAAAATCTCATGGGTGGCAAGTCCGGTTCGGGGAAATATCGGTAGTCGTGTGCTTCTTCTTTGGTCCTTTGGGAAAATGTCGTTTGTTTAACTTCGTCGTAACCGCGTGTTTCCTGGACAATTTTTTCTCCATCCGCAAGAAGTTTTTCCTGCCTGATAACTTCCGCTCTTATGGCTTTTTCCAAAAACCTGAATGAATTTATGTTTTTTATTTCCACTTTGTAATCGGGAATTGTTCCGTCCCGCGAAAGAGAGATATTGGCTTCAAGCCTCATTGAGCCTTTTTCCATATCGGCGTTACTTATCCCAAGGTAACGGGCAACAAGCTGAACTTCCTTTAGAAAGTCAATGACACTCCGTCCGTCATGAAATTCCGGCTCGGTTACCATCTCCATTAAAGGAACGGAGCTTCTGTTGAAGTCGATAAGGGAGGATTTAACTCCGTCAACGGTTTCGTGAACTAGTTTGCCGGTATCCTCCTCCAGGTGGATTCTTCTTATGTTCACCCGGAATTTACCGCTTCCGCAAACGGGAAGGTCGTATTGGGAAATCTGATAGCCTTTGGGTAAATCGGCATAGAAATAGTGCTTTCTGTCAAATTTTGAAAACATGTTTATGGAACAGCCCAAAGCTAGCCCGAATTTTATGACGGATTCTACCGCCTCGCGGTTAATGAGGGGAAGAGCCCCGGGAAGTCCCAGGCAGACAGGACAAACCTGGGTGTTGGGTTTTTTGGCAAAATGATCGGCGTGGCAACCGCAAAAAAGCTTCGATTTTGTGGAAAGCTCAATATGAACTTCAAGCCCTATTACCGGTTTATAATTTTTTTGTTCCATTATTTAAAAAGTCGTCCCCGAATCTTCTTGATATGAAATATGCGGAAATACCCAGGACGGAAAACATCAGAATTAAAATTCTTATTCCCAAAGCCTCTATGATTGAGCCTGAAAATATTACGGGAAGTACCGATGCGGCGGTAACCAAAAACCAGTAATTTCCAAATACCCTTCCCCTAAGATCTCTGGGGGTGGATTCCTGCAAAAATGTCTGCGAGGGAATCACAACTCCGACAAAAGTAAGTCCGATTATCGCAAACGATATGAAAGTCGAAATAACCCTTACGGAATATGGTAAAAGCGGGATTACAAAAGTGAAAAGGAAAAGGAATATTCCCAAAAGAAGAAGGCTATTCTCTATAACTTTTTTCTTCCGCCATCCTCTGGCTATGAGCCTTGGCAGGGAAAGAACACCGACGATTGCACCCACTCCTGCCGGAACAAGTATGTAAATACCCGTCGTATAAAGAGACAGGTTTAGAAGGTCCTTGGCAATTGAAGGCACGGCAATTACCGCCACCTGTACCAAAACCTGAAAAATAATAAGAAGGGAGAAGGGTGCCAGAATATTTCTTTCCCCTTTTATAAATTTGTAACCTTCCAGTATTTTTCCGAAAAAGCCGGTGACCGCAAGTTCAAATGTTTGGGGGGCATCATAACCCGGGACCATCTTGGGCAGGAATAACGTACTCAAAAAAGCGATGAAAAGAAGTAACGAACAAAGAAGAAGCGTGGTTTCAAATCCAAGTAAGGCCAAAAGAAATCCTGCTACCCCGAAACCCAAAACCATTGACCCCTGCTGGGTCAGCAAAAAGAGGCTGTTTCCCTGGGCAAACCTTTCTTTCGGCAAAAGTGTGGGGACGCTTGCGGACTCCGCGGGTACGTAAAATTGGTTCAGAAGCGAATAAATAAAAACAACTTCAAATAATACAAATATATTTTCAGGGTGGGCAACCGCAAAAATAAGTATCGTCAAACCTTGCAAAAAATTTGCTACGATGAGCATTTTCCTGCGGTCCACGATATCCGCCGTGGCCGAGGCAAAAGGACCGACCAAGATTGCGGGGAGAGAGTATGCAACCCAAAGAAATGATGTGGAAAGTGCCGATCCGGTTTTGTCAAAAAGCCAGATCAAAAAAACAAAGTTCATTATGTTTATTGACAATTGGGATGTTATCTGCGAGATCCACAAATACCTGAATTGTTTATTCAGTAGTACCGGTTTAAATTCTTTCAACATTTTTTATTTTAAAGCTACTTTAGGTTCAAAAGAAATAGCATCGTGATATTTTTTGCCCAAGTCAAATAAGTTATTTTCCGAAAAACGGGGTCCCATTAATTGAAATCCGAGAGGCAAACCCTTTTTGGAAAACCCGGAAGGAATAGCCAAAGACGGTATTCCCGAAAGGTTGGCGGTAGCAGCGTAAATATCCGTCAAATACATGGAAAGGGGGTCACTGGTTTTTTCTCCCAGGTTAAAAGGCGGGGTCGGGGCAACGGGTGCAATCATTGCATCCACCTCACCAAAGACTTTTTCCGTCTCCTGACATATTTTAGTCCGGACTTTCATTGCGGTCAGGTAGTAAGCCTCATAATAGCCGGACGACAAAACATAAGTCCCCAGCATTATTCTTCTTTTTGCCTCATCCCCGAAAGCCTCCCTTGAATTCCCGTATCTTATGCCGTCAAACCTCCCCAGGTTGGAAGAAACCTCGGCAGGCTGAATAATGTAATAGCAGGAAATTGCATACTTTGTTGACGGCAGGGATACTTCCTTAAACTCGACTCCCTCACTTTTAAATATTTTGACAGCTTCGTCGATTGTTTTTTGAATTTCCGGGTCAATGCCGTCCACAAAGAATTCTTTGGGAATTCCAATCTTATATTTAGACTTTATAGCCTGTGCTTCGTGGTCAACAACCGTACTGTCATGCCCGTCCCCGCCTTTAATCACGTTAAAAACCGTTTCGACATCCCCAACGGTGTGGCCCAACGGGCCCACTGAGTCTAAAGAAGATGCCATGGCGATGACTCCGTAACGGGAGACGGCTCCGTAGGTCGGCTTAAGGGAAACCAGATACCCGTAATTTGCCGGCAGTCTTATCGATCCGCACGTATCGGTTCCGGTCGTTACCAAACACATATTTGCGGAAAGGGCTGCGCCGGACCCGCTTGAAGATCCTCCCGGAGTGCATCCTCTATTCCAAGGGTTTTTTGTCGGACCAAAGTCCGAATTTTCACCGCTGCTGCCATGGGCCCAGGCATCACAATTAAGCTTTCCCAGGGTAATCCCTCCCGCTTCCTCAATTCTTTTAACGGCTGTTGCCGAATATGGGGGGATATAACCTTCCAATACTTTGGATCCTGCGGTGGTTCTGATGCCCTTCGTCATAAAAATGTCCTTGTACCCCGTAACCACGCCGGCAAGGGGTAATTTTTTTTCGGATTTGTCTATTTCCTTGGCTTTTTTATATGCATCTTCCTCGGAAACGGTTAAGAAGATGTTGTATTCTTTATTGTACTTATTTATCCTCTCCAAATATGAATCGGTAAGCTCAACCGCCGAAAATTTCTTTTCGATAAGCCCTTTTTGCGTTTCTTTTATTGTTAATGGTAAATCCATAGACTTTAATTATTTGTCGCTCCGGTCTGCCAAGATGGCCCCCACTTTAAAATAACCGTTATAAAGCTTGTCGCTTCCTCCCGTCGCGTCATCAACCGAAAGAGTATTGGCGGAATCAACCTCGTCCTGCCTAAACACATTTGTAAGCCCCGTAACCTGAGCGGTGGGTTCGACTCCTTCCGTATTAACCTCCTTAAGCTGTCCGATATACTCAACCACGCTCGTCAGCTGCGGAAGAAATTTTTTTATTTCGGAGTCACTCAGAGTAAGTTGTGCCAGTTTTGCAATGTGAAGAACTTCGTCTTTTGTTAGCTTGGACATTTCTTAGTAATAATATAGCCAAATTTATATTTTCACAAGAAGTTAAGCCATACTTTTTAACGCTTTTATTCTTTCGGGAATGGGAGGGTGCGTATTAAAAAGACCCGCGAAAGTTGCTACTGCTTTATTTGAACTCTTTTTAAACGGATTAACTATATAAAGGTGTGCGGTGGCCTTATTCGCAGCCTCAAGGGGTTCAGTGTCCGATGCAATTTTTTCAAGAGCCGAAATTAATCCCTGGGGTTGACGTGTAATTCCTACCGATCCGGCATCGGCAGTAAACTCCCTCCTTCGGGAAATCGCAAGCTGAATTAATTGGGCGATAATGGGAGATAAAATTGCAAAAATGATCCCCACAATAATCATTATTGCTCCCAAACTTCCGCTGTCGCTGTCGCGGTTTCTGCCTCCCCCAAAAAATCTGACCCTTAAAAACCAATCGCCAAGGAGTGCAACCAATCCAACCATGACGGAAACAACGGACATCAAACGTATATCGTAATTTCTTATATGTGATATCTCATGGGCCATCACTCCTTCAAGTTCGGTCCTGTCCAGTTTTGAAAGAAGCCCTGTGGTCACGCAAATTACCGCATGCTCCGGGTCACGCCCCGTGGCAAAGGCATTCGGTGCAGAATCTTCTATAACATATAGCTTAGGCTTGGGAATCCCGGCACCGATGGAAAGGTTTTCGGCAACCTGTGTGAAAAGCCTGTCTTCCTGTGGATTGGCACGTCTGGCCCCGGAAATTCCGAGAACTATTTTATCCGAGTAATAATAACTGAAAAAACTGGAGATACCGGATACTATAAAGGCCATTCCGAAATAACCGAGTCCTCCTGGTTGATAACCCATGTAATAACCAAAAGCGTTTGTAAGAATGTAAACTGCCAAAAATTTCTTCACAGCTTTACTTTGGGCGTTTTCATCTCCTCCCCGGTTACTTTCATTTCCGCGCCGTCTTCAGGGGTTTCAAAACCTTTAAGTTTTTCAAAATGAAATAGTCCCGCAACTAAACTACTCGGGACGGTTACCAGCTTAACGTTATAGTCTGCTGTCAGGTCAATCATTAGCCTTCTGGCATACATCACTTTGTCAGATGTATCTCTTAACTGATCCATCAAGTCTTTAACCACTTCTGCGCCTTTTATCTCAGGGTTACTTTCAACCACTACTTGAATTTTGGGTAGAACATCGGACAACATCTTCCCGGCGTCAGCCATCTTATTGACATTTCCGGACGAAACGGCAGAAGAGATTGCCTTTCTGGCTGCTGTAAGTTCGTTAAAAATTTCTTTTTCGTGAGTAAGGTATCCTTTGGCCGAAGACTCCAAATTAGGGATAAGCTCCGCCTGACGTTTTAATTGGTTGCCAATTTCCTGTATCGCAGCTCCGACTCTCGTTTTGCTGGACACAAAAAAATTGTATGTGGAGATAACCCAGAAAACCAAAACAACTCCTATGATTAACAATACATAAATTAAATTCATAAATTATTCACCACCTTTCAATAATTTTTCAAATTCCTCTAAACTCCGAGTATTAATTATATCATCGGCAGTCGACCACCCGCGGCGGGCAACAGAAACTCCGAATATCATGTTATTCAGGCGGGCAACAGAAACTCCGAATATCATGTTATTCATTCCGTCAACATGGTGAGCATCCGTTCCGAATGTCAATTTCACTCCAAGCTTTACCGCTTCTCTGACCATAGTATCGGGTAGGTCAAGTCTCATGGGATCACAATTAATTTCAATCCATTTATCCTCCTTGAGACAAAACTCAAAAATCTCGGGCCAGTTAAGTTCCGCTCCCTCTCTTTCATTTAATTTTCTGCCGGTCGGGTGGGCAAATATTTTCACCTTCGGGTGGGAAAGGGCAGAAAGAACTCTCCCTGTTTGCTCACTGCGTTCCAAACTGAATGATGAATGGATGGATACTAAAGCAAAATCCAAAGTATCAAGTCCAATGTTGCTTACTGGAAGACTGCCGTCGGGTTTTATGTCAATTTCAAGGCTATTGAACACTTTCTGTATGCTATTATTGGTTGATTTTTCTATTGAGTAATTAATTGCGTCGACTTTTTCACGCTTCTTTTTTAGGATTTCCACGATATCTTTTTCGCTATGCCCCTGTTGACTTGGGTTATGCTCAGTCAAGGCAATATACTCGTATTTAAGCTCATCAGCTTTTTTCACAAGATCTTCCATGCTACTTTCACCCAAATCATGACTTGTTTCAATATCAAAACTGGAATGAATCTGCAGGTCGCCCTCAATTCAGGCTCTATATAATCAAGGCCGAGAAATTTATAAAAGTCCTTCTCTGTTTTGAAAGTTTGGATCTTGGAACTTGGAGTTTGGGATTTGCGGATGCCGTATTCCGACAGGCTCAATCCTTTTTTGAGGGCAAATTCACGCAGGGCAATATTATGATGTTTTGATCCCGTAAAATGTTGAAGAAGCGACCCGTATGAACTTACCGGTTGGGCCATCAAGTCAACCTGAACTCCTCCGGGTAGAAGGATGGAAGCCGTATGCTCCCCTTTTTCTATGGTTT